>OCPT01000200.1_pt1 | contig 54290 bp, 42 predicted proteins | sample 1538741 | NCBI WGS metagenome assembly OCPT01 (sample SAMN04571723, study PRJEB22368) | human gut metagenome | biome: human gut; material: stool | host: Homo sapiens | place: Luxembourg | collected 2012-12-06 | reverse complement strand
CTCATACTGCATCCAGCAGGGCTTACGCCTGAGACCTGACTGAATGAGAGACTCACACGCATCACTTAGAATCATTCATCTCATGACTAAAGTCACGAGTGTTCTGACTCTAACTCATAAAGTTAAAAAGTTATAACGCTTTTTACATTATTTATAATACACTCGTTGAGTGTTAATGTCAACCTTTTTCACAATTTTTTTAAATTTTTTATATTTTTAGAAAACGAAGAGCTGTTCTCTGTTTTTATCGCTTTGACAGTTGCTCCATTTTCTCTCTACAAACGTCCGAAGTATCAACCAACATCGTATGTGTTTCACCTGTTTCTGTACATACCATGATTTTACTCCTGTCCAGGCTCGCCAGCCTCTCTACAATTGCACCTGACCAGTCTGAACAATAACGTCGCCGTCTTTACTTCTTAACCAGATTTGTTCTTTAACCATACATCCTCCTTTTTAGTTCTTACACCTGACTATATTCTACGAATTGATAGTTAATTTTCCCAAAAATTGCTATTTTTTCTTCTTTTGTTATTTTCCAATTATCCATATTATTGATGTTTGGGAAATAGGTATCAGCATCATATGTTTCGCTGATCTTTGTTAAATAAGCTTTGTCACAATCGTTGAGCAACTGGCGATACGAGCTTCCACCACCGATTAAAAATACGGAATCCTTATCGTACTTCTCAATTTCTTTTAGAAGAGCATCTTTCGTGCGTACGACAATAGCATCTTCTGTGTGAAAATTAGGGTCGCCGGATAAGATGATGTTCACCCTGCCCTTTAAAGGTTTCCCATTTGGAAATCCTGCCAGAGTGTTTCTACCGTAAACCACAACATTCCCAGCTGTTAGCTTTCTAAATCTTTTCATATCCTCGGGAATTCGAACTAAAAGATCTCCTTTATACCCGATTCCAAAATTCTCATCAACCGCTGCAATCGCAATCATATATCCTCCTAATTATTCCGCAATAGGAATTCCTTTGACCTGTGGCCCGGTTTGATAATTCTCAATTGTAAAATCATCTACCGTAAACTCGTAGAAATCTTTTACAAGAGGGTTTAAAGTCACCTTAGGTGCCGGATAAGTTGGTCTTGTAATCAGGTCTTTTACAATTGGGATGTGCCGGTCGTAAATGTGCGCATCAGCAATCACGTGCATAAGAATACCGGGCTTTAAGCCACTTACCTGAGCAATCATCATAATGAGAGCGGCATACTGGACTACATTCCAATTACCTGCAGCTAGGATATCCTGTGACCTCTGGTTTAAAATTGCATTTAACCTGTCGCCTGTCACATTGAATGTTACGCTGTAGGCGCAAGGATATAATGCCATTTCATGAAGATCTTGATGAACGTAGATATTTGTCATGATACGACGGCTGTACGGATTGTTTTTAAGATCATAAAGAACTCTGTCTACCTGATCCATTTCTCCTTCTTTGTACTTATGTTTTACCCCAAGCTGGTATCCATAGGCTTTTCCAATGGAACCATCTTTATCTGCCCATTGATCCCAGATATGGCTTTTTAAATCATGGATATTGTTAGATTTCTTTTGCCAAATCCACAAAATTTCGTCAATTGCTGACTTAATATAGGTCTTACGAAGAGTAATCGCCGGGAACTCCTCACTTAAATCGTAGGTATTGACAATGCCAAACTTTTTGATTGTATAGGCACTAGTGCCATCTGGCCATTTCGGTCTTACCTTTTCTCCTTTTGTATCGTATCCAGATTCTAAGACCTGTTTACACATATTAATAAAGATTTCATCGGCCTTACTCATTCGTTACCTCCCTGTTTTCCCTGTTTCCAGCGAATTGTCCTTCCTCTTTTAAACAACTATACTCCCTGCATTTGCGGTCAGCTTCGCTTGCTGTTTTAGTTAAAGAAAGTGTAACTACAACAGTTGCTATGACTGACACTGCGATAATAATTATTACTAATGCAATCATCTTTTTTCACCATCCTTTTTAACACTTATTGGCGAAAAATCCCCTACCTATCTGGAAAGGAGGATTCTCGGCTTTTTTAGTTTTATACAGCTACGGACTCTTTGAATGCAGTGTTGCTGATTTTAGGTTTTGTCCCATCAGTTACGCATTTCTTGGTAATCGTACAGCTTATAACGGAATTATTTGAAGGAATCTCATACATTGGGTCTCTCATAATTCGTTCCAAAATTGTACGAAGCCCTCTGGCTCCAGTTTCATTTTTAATTGCTTCTTTTGCAATTGTTTCAAGAGCTCCTTTTTCAAACTTAAGCTCGATACCATCCATCGCCATGAGATATCTGTACTGATCGATCAGCGCATCTTTTGGTTCTGTAAGAATGCGAACCAGCGCTTTTTCATCAAGTTTTTCTAACGTTGCGATAATTGGCATACGGCCAAGGAATTCGCTTGTCATCCCATATTCTCTAAGGTCTTTCGTAGTTACTTCTGCAATGCATTCTCTTTCTTTTTTTGCCTTGTTGTCTACAACCGCTCCAAATCCAATAGATGTCTTGTCATCTGTACGTTCATGGATTATTTTTTCGATCCCTCGGAATGCCCCGCCGCAGATGAAAAGGATATTCTTTGTATTGATCTGATAGCATTCCTCAAAAGGGGTTTTTCTACCTGGATGCTTAGGTACCTCGGAAACGGTACCTTCGATAATCTTAAGCAATGCGTTTTGCACTCCTTCTCCAGATACATCTTTCGTAATAGAACGATTTTTGCCTGAGGCACTGATTTTATCGATTTCATCAATGTAGACAATGCCTTTTTCTGCTTTTTCTACGTCCCCGTCAGCAGCCTGAATCAGCTTAAGCAAAATAGATTCCACATCATCTCCAACATATCCCGCTTCTGTAAGAGACGTTGCATCCGCAATTGCAAACGGGACATCCAGCGTTTTTGCGATTGTCTGAGCAATCAGTGTTTTTCCGGATCCGGTAGGTCCGACAAGAAGCACATTGCTCTTTTGAACCTTCGTATTATCTGAAAGCCCCCTTACAGAAATCTTCGCTCTTGAACCATTTACTCTTTTATAGTGATTATAAACAGCAACTGAGATTGTCTTCTTTGCGTCATCCTGTCCAATAATATACTCATCCAGACGAGCTTTAATCTGAACTGGGGTCATAAGCTTACTGCTTTCTATAGTAGGCTTTAACAGGTTTGCTCTGCCATCTGTACGCGCTTTTTCTAAAGCTTTTGTGCATCGATCGATGCAGGCATCGCAGATGTACGCATCATCCTTTCCTTTGAAAAGAAGATCAACATGGTGCTCGTCTTTACCACAAATACAACATTTTTTTGCCATTTCTTATCCTCCTTAATTAAAATCCATTTTTGTCACAATATATATGTCAGAATTTGCGCTTGTTTTATTTTTACACACAGCTTTTTTACAATTCACCTTATTTTAGTTCAAAAAGGTATTTGATAAATGCCCCGATATTGTCTAATTCCTGTTTTGAAAGATCGCTGCAGGCTTCAACTTCTTTTTTGATAGATTTAAGCATTTCATCTACATTGTTTCTTTTGATGCAGATCAGCTTTTTAAGAGACAAAGGAATTGTAACAGCGGAATAAATACCACATCTTGCCTCTTCATGCTGCTTAATCAAATTTTTTACTACGCAAATGTCTTTCGTTTTTGCAACTGTCCTGATATAGCCATCAGCATCCTCAACATCTGAGAAATATGACGCTTCGCTTTCGTCTATATACTGATTGATGCAGAACCATTCATCTTCAAATGTAATTAACCATCCAGCGTGATTCTCATCTGTTGGAATCAATGCAGCCTCATTTTGCCCATTTACTACAACAGTTGTATGTCCAGTTGTCTCATTTGCCAGGGTGATTAACTGCGCGTAACGATTCAGATATTCGTTACATGTTTCATCGTCAATTTCTACCTGTCTATCTTCTGTAATTAGTCTTAAAAGTTCAGAGGATGCGTCGTCCCTATTGAATATTTCCCGCTGCATTTCACTTACTTTGTTTTCTTTTTTGCTTTCTAAGAAATCGTCCGCTTCGAAGTCGGATTCTACCCATCCATCGTCTCCAGCATATTCTAAAACTTCATTATTGCTAATTTTTAATACAAAAGGAGATAGGGATGTTTCTGCAATCATCCCGACTCCATCTGGGAATATTTCTTTTGGAAGTTCGTGAAGATCTCCAAACTTTGCATTAATACCTAACAGGTAAAAGTCATTTCCAATCTTTTCTTTTAACAGGACAAACGGTCCGTCTGAAAGTTCAGCAAAAACAAGCATTACCGGCATTGCTATAAATTCGTTAAGATTCGTGATCACAAGCTTTCCACTTCTTACGCCATCGGCTTTAAGTGCTTCTTCGTACATCTCGAGAGAAGTATTGACCATTTCGCTCTTCATTTCAAGATTAGATTTCATACTTCTGATAATGTCTTCTGTAAACATTTTTGCTTTCTCTGCATTACTCTTTGTCTTTTTATCTTCTGTTTCGAATAAATCAATAATATTTGCCATACGCCTTTGTTACTCCTTACTAAATATACTTTAAATGTCTTTTTTGGAAACTTTCTGGAAACTTGAATTTTTCAAGGCTTCCGTTATCCATACGGACTGTTACTTTGTCTGCTGTATAACTAACAATTTTACCTTTTCCCAGCTTGTCATGCATAACTGGGGAACCAGCTAATTTCTTTTTCACAGTTGGTTCGTACTTTTCTTTAAGCTTGGCCATTGTTTTCTTCATAAATGGCGACTCTTTTCCATAATAGCTGACTTGCAAATCATCTTTTGCTCTAGTCATTCCCACATAAAGCACGCGTCGCTCTTCTTCCAGGTCTTCGCGTGTAATCGCGTTTTTACTTGGAACTATTCCTTCGTTTACACCGATTAGGAACACAACTTTCCATTCCTGACCCTTTGAACGGTGCATAGTGGAAAGGGCTACACAATCCTGCTCTTCTTTTTTTCTGCTTTCTTCTCGAACCATACGGCTAACATATGCTGCATGACGAAACCATTCGCCGATGGTCTTGTATTTCAACGCATCATTCTTTAATTCATTGAAATCTTCCAGGTTATCCTGCTCATCCTGGTTATTAAACTTTGCCGACTGCTTAATATGCTTGTTGTATTTGATTCCTCCACGCCCAACCAGTTTTTCGAAAAGTACCGTAGTTGGAGTATCCATAGTAACTTTCCCTGGCCCAAATGCATTTAACCAGTTGAAGATCGATTCCCTGGCCGCATCATACTGCCAGTCCTGTTTGCTTTCTAAGTACGAAATTGCCTTTAACATTGACGTTGTGTTGTATTCGACAACTCCCGTTTCTGAGGTTCTATCGATAAATGCGGCAGCCTTAAGGTACCTGTTTGGTCTATTCAATACATGTAACAGATTTTTACGGATATCTTTACCCATGGAAAGGCTTACGTATGCTTTAATGTCTTCAAACATCCACTCATCATATAAAGTCTTGATGCGCTCCGAAGAGTTGAACGGAATCTTTTCTCTTGAAAGAATTTGTGCCGGGATGGCCGCCTGCTTGTTATTACGGAACAAGATAGCCATATCTTTATATGGCATTCCTTTCTCATGGAGTCTTTTAATTTCTTTTACTACGCTTTCTACTTCATCGCTCTTAGATGGGTAATTAACGTATTTGAAATTGCCCTGAATTCCATCAACTTCTCCTCGGTTAGAAATGAATTTCTTTTCAAATCGGGTTTTGTTATCTTCAATCAATACTCCTGAGACATCAATAATCTTTTGAGCTGAACGGTAATTTCTGTCCATTACGATTTTTTTGGGGTTGTGCCCTTCGAAATCTTTCATAAATCCCATCATGATAGAAGAATCAGCCCCTCGGAAACGGTAGATAGACTGATCGTCGTCTCCTACGACACAAAGATTCGCTGTATCTCCAGCTAATAAATATAAAATATCTCTCTGAATACAGTTTGTGTCCTGATACTCATCGCACTGGATGTATTTGAAGTGTCTTTTGTATTTATTTAATGTCCATTCTCTTTCTTTAAAGAGCTGCAGACATTGAAGCAACATATCGTCAAAATCAATTTTACCCATTTCACTCTTTTCTTGTTCATACCCTTTGTAAACAGACATAAAAACTCTTCTGTCGCAACTTTGTGGAGTATAAGTTTCAAGGTCTACATAATTATTCTTTACTACGGACAATTCGGTAATTACAGAAGTAATCATTTCCTGAATATCATTGATATCTGCGTAATTTTGCAGCTTCTGACGGATGATCTCTCTTTTCTCTCTTTCATCCAAGAGGCTATCTCTTGTACATACTCCTTCTTTAAGAAGTACCAGGTAGCAGAACTTATGGATTGTTGCAAAAGAAATACCGGGATTCTCGTTATACATGCTCTTGTAACGGGCAGCCATATCGTCGGCTGCAGCCTTCGCAAATGTAACCATTAGAATGGTTCTTGGGTCTACTCCTGATTCCACCATATGGTGAATACGGCGGATCAATGTTGTTGTTTTCCCGGATCCTGGACAGCTAACAATAATAACAGGGCCGTCAATTGTATTGATTGCTTCCTGTTGTGATGAGTTTTCTCTCAACTTTTCGGTCACTGTCGTGTCCCCCTTTCTTGTATATTCTCTATTTTATCTCTTATATGTCAGAAAATGCGTTCTTTCTAATTTTTGCACACAAAGGTTAGAAAGTCTCTTTTTCTACGAAGCATTTTCTAGCTACGTCTGCTAAAACATTTGTCATTAGCAGGTAACGAACGTATTTTGGTGGTTCTCTATCTCCAGATTCCCAGTTTTGAATAGAACGCGTCGGAATCATGTATCTGTTTCCAAATTCTGCTTGCGTTAACCCTGTAATATTTCTTAATGTACGCACGTTTGGAATCCATAAGTCAAATTGCATTCCGTGTAAGCATGCTTCAGCTTTAGGCAAATCTTCTGGATCCACATATAGTCCAAAGTATAATTTTGTATAATAACTGTGGGTACCGATTGTAATCCCTTCTTTTTTTGCCTTTTTTTCCATGACTAAAATTTGTTCGAAGTACATTCTTTTTACTGCGTCCAACAAAGATTCTTTATCATCATTGACCTTAATCATGCATAAAGAATGCGTCGCATTAAGAGGGTAATTGTTCTTTTTAGATTTATTCATTGCTTCGATCGTTTTTAGAATCTGTTCATCACTAAATGTTTCCTGTGGATCGTCGATTCCATTAAAAAGCCCGACCGGTATTTTTTTTACGATTACATACCAGTGCCTATTCGTGTTATCCCCCGACATGTCCATTTCTAATCTATCCATCATTGTTAAAATCGGTTTTGTTGTATTTTTGTTAATTCTCATACTTTTCTCCTTTATTTCTTAGCAAACTCTTTAAGCTTCTTATCGTATTTCTTGATTTTATTCCAAGCAATTTCTAAATCTTTGTTGAAACATTCCAAATCTCTATCAATAGGTATTGCTATCTCAAAAAAATTGACTCCATCTATAAGGTCCTCAACTTTACAGTATACGGCATAATCTTCATGTCTTTCAAATATTCGTTTCCAATTATTTGATTCAAGTTTTGACATGAGAATTTCAGGGGTTTTGCAATCATATGACCAGACTCCTTCTTTGATTATGATAGAGTTAAATTTATCATCTCTAGATGTTAACTCAACCCATGTTCCGGTTTTTGAATCTCGAACAACTTTTGCAATAAAATCAGTATCAAGCAAATTAAATCTAGATATAACAGGATAAGCTGTTTTGTTAAAACCACATTCTTTACCATTTAAATCATCATAGATAATACCTTTTACAACTTTGCTATTATCTTTTAAATCAGAAAGGGCAGTGAAGCCAAACAAGGTTTCTTTTGCTAATTTGTTTAACATTTTGACTGTTTCTAAATTATTCATGATAATATCTCCTTTATCTGCAACAATATTTGTAAGTTATTGCATATTACAATTTGCGGATTTGTTTATTTTCTTTAGTATTATTATATACTCATTGAGTGTATTTTGTCAAGGATGCGGGGATTTTTTCGGAAATGAACCGCCCACCTTAAAGAAACGGACGTTCTGCTTAATGTATGATAAAAGCACCTACGAAAAATAGGTGCTTTTGATCATGTACTGCAATTTGCGATTTAGATAAGCAGCCCTTTTAAGAATTCAGGAATTCTGTACTGCTTTTCTGCTTCAATTTCTGTTTCTTCTAAGGTATCCAATACCCTAAGCATTGCTCGCTTGAAGCTTTTCTTTTTTTCTTCCAATTTTTCCTTAGGATATGAACCATTTGGAACAAGCATGCTGTCTACCCAAGAATCTGGGTCGTTTCTTACGTTTCGAATTAGTTGTTTCACTAAAATAAATAACAGTTCCTCCAGATCTGCGTTCTCTGATAGCCCGAACACCGTTCCATTCAGCTTCTTTATTTTCTGCTCTTCGTTTTCCATGTAAACAACAAATAACATATCCTCTGCGATTACTAGACCACAGACTCCATCTCCACTAGGGAAGAATAACTGCAGAGTTGGTTTTTTCCACTGCGCAATTTTATTCATGCAATCTTGTAATTTGATACAAGCAGTTGTCAATGTTCTGCTCCCTTTGATGTTGATGCTGCAGTATTCTGTATCGCCGATTGTTAGAATTGCTTTTCTTTTTTCTATCTCTGGCTTATTAAACATAATTATCTCCTCTTTCCAGGACTTTTTACTTACCTCTTCTATCTGGCTAATTTACGAAGATATTCGTCCATTTCGTTATAGGTTTGTGATTTTATTTCTTCTTCTTTTTTTTCTTCAACTTTGATTTCAGTTTCTACAATTTCTGCATCGATAATACCAGGTTCATCCACTGTTTGAATGTCCGGTTTATCTTTTTGTTCTTGTTTATCAAATTTGAAAACAAATCCAGAAATTGGGGCCCCTCTTTTTTTCTCGCGAATGATTTCCATTCTAAGATTTGGAATGTATCCCTTAAGTTCTTCTAACGCGGGGTTGATGGCGTAATTTAAAAAAGTATTATTGGAATAACTCTTTGGGGCGTCCATAATTCGTCTTAATTCGTCAACTTTAACTTTGTAGAAACCGCTAAATTTAAACTGTTTCAATTTGCGATACAATGTCTTGGAGTACTTTGACTCTAATAATGTAAAGCTTTTCAAATCAAATTCTGTGAACTCCTTAGTTAACTCGTTAAGTATGAATTTGAAACTTTCATTAACAGCTACGGTGAGGGTCTGTTCTTTTTTGTTGACCGTAAATGTTGGGAAAAGGACAAACATAAGAATTTCATTTTCTGTTTCAATAGTTGATGAAATATTCATCATTTTCTGATTCATGCGTTTAAGTTCCATGGCAAAATGTTCTGCTGTATGGTTTGACCTATAATTTACAAGTTCTTTTATTTCTTTAAAACTAAAAACCATTTTATTTGTTTCCTGATTGCGCAGCTTACTGCATAGCATCATCAAAAAGTTATAATCTGTCGTTGTAAATTTTGTAAACGCAATTTGATTCATTATGTTGTTGTATTTTACAAGGTCATTCTTCTTTTCCATTTGCATGTCCATTTCCCTTCTACGTCTTTAAACATTTCCTCTCGCTACTATAATATGTCAGAAATCTTTTCGCTCTATGTATTTTCTAATACTTTTTTCTTTGTCCTTCGCTATATATATGTCAGAAATTTTGTAATACCTGTTTTTCTCATACAACTATTTTTTAAAATTTTTATTATGCTTCTTTTATGGAAAAGCTATCCCTTTATTCTATAGCAATCCAGAAGAGTACACCGACCTCATAGGCCGGTGGTGAATTCAGCGTCACTGCTCTTTGATGTACTCTTGTACCATTTCTGCAGTATTTGTACCCACAGATCCTACAAAATAGCTGTTTGTCCAGAATACAGGTTTCCAATAGTATTCACTGACCTCTGCTGGATAATCACGTCTTGCAAGTCTTGCGGTTCTTGACTTCATCTTGTTGATCAGCTCCGTCAATTTTATATCTGGGGCATAGTCAAACAGAATATGAATATGATCTGGCTCACCATTCATTTCACGAATGATGATATTTTCATTCTCCATAGTTTCACGAATGACATTGGCTGTCTTGTATTAGGCTCTAATACTTTCTGGAAACAAAACAGCAGCATCGGTACAGTAAACAATCAGAACTTTGTTAGCATTCCTTTTGAAATGCTCAAGTCCATGATTGAATTGAAAGCATGTGAGTATGGCGTAACTGTTGTCAGAAATGAAGAGTCATATACAAGTAAAGCAAGTTTCTTAGATAGTGATGATATCCCAGTTTACGTAGAAGGTGATGAAACGAAACATCGCTTTTCTGGAAAACGTATTCAAAGAGGCTTATATCGTTCATCAGATGGAACCGTATTGAATGCGGATATCAATGGTGCTGCAAATATTTTAAGAAAAGCAGGCTGTGATACATCATCAGTAATATTAACAAATCTGTTAAATCCAGAAGTTTTTTCATTTGCAGATTTAAACAGGTAACTGCGTAAAAACAGTAGAGGTCGAATGAGCCGACCATTGCGAAACCATAGTGATAACCGTAAGGTTATGTAACTACAGGCCGCAAGAATCAAAATCCCTATGGTAACACCCTTCTTTGTATGAGAAGAGTACATCACAGGGATACCACATCGGAACTACGTATCAGGTGTGGTAGTTCATGGAATTCTCTTTAACTGGCTTTCGGCAGAAAAATTCAGCGTTTTTTGGCAAAAAAGTCTTTTTTATTATCAACTCCCTTTTTTCTATGGAAATCAATCCCTTTTTTCTATGGAAAAACTCCCTTTATACTATGGTAATACTCCCTTTATTCTATGGAAATCTCCCTTTATTCTATGGAAAAACTCTCGCATCCCGCTTGCAGCAAGGGCTCCCAGCTTCGTAAAAGATATTTAAAACTATATTAAAATATTTTAAAGGGGAAACTGTTCTTTCAGACGCAGATTTTTGCAGATTAATCCGTAGAAACTTGTTTTTCTTACTTCCGGAGCGAAAAAAGTCTAACATGCTTTTCGCAATTGCGGGACGCCTGCTTATTCTAATGCAATTCGAAACAGGGTTCGTACTTATTGTGCGCAAAATAAGGGCTTATGCTTATTTTATTTATTCCTAGCATCACGCGTCCAAAGCGGGGATAAAATAGAAGCTTCTGGTTCTTTTACCAAGACTTATAAGTTCACAGTGGTTACAGCTTTCACCAGGGGCAAAAAAACGATGGCTTTGTTTCTTTAGAGACTATACTCAAGAACCAAGCTACAGGCACTTTTTCTTCATGAAAGAAAAAACAAGACCTTGCTTTGCATAGGCCTTGTTGTAAATGATAGGTATTTCGTTTTTTGAAGATTGCACTTACCGTTGGAACAAAAAAAGCTTAATATGTTTTTTGTGATTACAGGATACCTGCTTATTCTAACATAGTCCAAAACAGGGCTTATCTTTTCCTGTGTGCGCAAAATAAGAACTTATGCTTGTTCTACCTGCTTCTAACGTTCCTCATTAAAATGGGGACTAAAAAACGACGTCAGTGCCTTTACAGATGCTGTGTTTAGGAATAAGCTATAGTACTTTTCCTTCATGAAAGAAAAAAAGAGACCTTGCTTTATAAAGGTCCCGTTTTGACGTACTCTCATCATTAAAATGACGAGATTCTCTTTCTCACAATGCGAGAAGCGGAGCATCGCAAAGCTTTCAGCTAAACTCGAAGTCTAGCATATAGTCTTTGCATAGCTTCTGTTTTTCGAGCATTTCCAATCCATGTGGACTGTACTTTGTTACTTATACTGCATCCAGCAGGGCTTACGCCTGAGACCTGACTGAATGAGAGATTCATCGTATTAGAATCTACGCATATATTATATCATGATTCATACTTTAAAGAAAGATTTATATACGTCACTTAGAGTCATTCATCTCACGACTGAAGTCACAAGCGTTCTGACTTCAACAGTAAATAATAAGTATTTCGTTTTTAAAAAATTGTACTTAAGAATTAATTGCTTTTAGAGCTTCGTCGATAAGATGTGCCCTGCTGCGCGTTAAAATTGGAATCACAAAAATGCGGTTGTCTTTTGTCGTGAGCTGGACAGACAAGGACTCATGTACATGACGTTTCGTATAATCACTCACAACAACTGCAGAAGCTATATTGCTACGTTCGATTTTTGTTAAGTTGCATCGGAATTTGATGTAGACATTTTCTTTAGTGACAGCGACTGGAAAATTCGTTTCTAAGAACACAGCATTTTCAGCTAAGTCGCGATCCATTTCGCTAACGCTTTGAACGGTCATTGTTGAACGATACATCGATTTGTATTCTTTGCAGCAACACATTAGCAAAATGAATCCAGCTAACATCGCTAAATCAAAAGCTAAAAATAACAAAGGTTTTGGTGCGATAATAGTTTTTAATAAACATGTGACAATGATTAAAATCCATGCTGCGTATGTTACGTAGATGCACACAGTCATCCATTTGGAATACGCGAGTTCAGATTTCATGATTCGTGTAATATTCTTGAAGTTTTTAAGTTGTTTGCTTTTCATAGTTTTCCTCCTAAAAAATAGAACGGGACCAAGGGAATTTTTCTCCCGGCCCCGTTTTTTGCAAATTGTGTAAGAAATCGTCCCGCTTTTTTAGAAGAAGCGGCTAATAATTTCGAGTGCTCCTGCATCAGCAAGAACAATTACTCCAACAATGATTGCTGAAATAATAGTTACAATAAAAGTCTGTTTTACAATTGTTGCTTTTGTAGGCCATTTAATCTTATCCCACTCTTTTTTTACGCCCGCACAAAATAACTGCGGTGCTTTTATAACGTTGTTCATCAAATATTCCTCCTATTGAATAATATGTCAGAAACCCTTTTTCACGGGTCGGTATGTACATTTTTTACACCTTTCCAGACATCTCGATTTCTTTGTTTGCTTGCTGCTTAATAGTTACCATTCTGGAGATGCCCTGGTAGGTCCTGTCCATAATTTTAACCATGGATTCAAAAATCTGTTCGCGCTTTAACATGTTTGCAGATTCTCTTTGATAGGCCTTCTTTAAATCAGGATCATCTGTGATTGCAGCAGAATCCTTATAGATTGTTTTTTGAAGATTTGCTTCCACCCGCATGCTTTCTAAAAATGAGTAGTATGCTGTTGCTCTTGAAATCAATTCCGCTGTCCTACTGACTGCTTCTACAGAATCTAATCTATCTGGGATAGCGATTGTGAAATTGTTTGTAAGGTATTCGTGAAGTTTTAGCGGCTCTAACCTCAAAAGGTCCGACTTGGAATAAGTTGTCCTTTGTGTCTTTTTGTCTTCCATGCTTGGCCTCCTTGTTTTTTAAATAAATGTGCCGGGAACAGAGATTGATTGTCTGCTGCTCTCGACATATATATGTCAGAAATCGACTATTTTTTTATTTCTACATACAGCATTTTTACACGTGCATTTTTAGAAGTCATCATCGTCATCATCAAAGAAGCTGTTCCCGTTTCTTCTGTTTGCTGGATTGTCTTTCTGTGAAAGAAGACCTGTGTCGCCCTCTGTGTACTCTTCAATTGTTTCGTCATTGTCAAAATCTTCTTGAGTTACTTCATCCAGATCCGTATAATCATCTTCTTCTATTGTTGCGTTTCTTGATAGATCCTCATCAGCTTCATCCATCTGTCTTTGTCTTGCTACAGACTCTTTGTATTCAGCTCTCATCTGAGCGATGATTTCTTCGTCAGACATTGGACGCGGTTCTTCTGTCTCGTATACATCTTCTTCTTCAGCCATTTTTCTTTCTTTTGCATTCATTGCCGGATTCGTTGGGGCACCACTAGACTTCGGCCAGAATTTCTTATAGAAAGCAATAAGACCTCCGATAAGACCAACAACTATAAATATTAAAACCGCCGGGAGAAATATGCTGCCCTTCTTCTCTGGTTTAGGGATTTCGGTAGTTTCTTTTGTATCTTTCTTGGATGTGTCTTTTTTCTTTTCTGCTTTCTCTCCGATATAAGAAATGTCTTGTTTTGCTCCTGCATAATCAATTGCATTGAACGTGCATGGGATAGAAGTGGAAATAGTCCATTTGCCCTCCGCTGCTTTTGCAAAATCCATTTGGATAAAATTATTTTCCCAGCTTAAACCAACTGCGAGATTGTCGTCGCTAAGCTTTGTGTTCGTATTGGTAACTGGATATGTGTCCGCATGAGGAGATGTTAGCGTAATACGCCCAGGGACATCTCCCTTCCCATCGCCGTCTGCATCTGTTGTGTAACGGACAACAACTGATATTGGCTTTTTCGGATCGTAATCAAACGTATAATCAGTTACCTGGGATTCTTCCGTTCCGGAAATCTGAGTATTTGCTCTTTGTTCATCTAAGTCCTCTTGAGCTGACTCTTCTTCTTTCTTTTCATCTTTTAGCACTCCTGTGTAAACAAGCTTGTCGTATTCCTTAATCAGTTTTTCAGAATTGGATACCGTAACCTTTTCTGCTGTAGTTAGATCACTGTAAGCACCCCACACGTTTTTAACCATATCCGCATAAGACGCGTCAAGGTCTTCAATCGCTGGGAGGTTGTCAATTGCTGATATAACGGCAGCTACATCTTCCTGCGACGCATAGACTGCGATCGGAGCAGAAAATGCCATGCTGACAGCAAGTATTGGAGCTGCAAATCGAATTCGTTTATTTTTCATTAATTATTTTGGCGGAAACTCGTGACTTCAGTCGTGAGAGGAGCCAAACTAACTCCTGTATCCGCCATCCTCCTTTCAATTAAATAATTTTTACTAGGCACACATTTTGTCTGCATGTCCTATAACTATATATGTCAGATATTCTGCTTGCTTTCCATGTTCTTGGAAAAAATATAGGTGATATATTTAAAAAAATGAAGACGATCGGCAAATTTTAAAGTATGCTGTATGGAAAAACGAGGTTGAATTCTAAATCTGACATATAAAAATATAAAAGAAAAAACGAAAGAATTTTTTAGCAGCAAATCATCTGCTCAATATGTCAGAAAACATAAAAAAGAAAGAAGGAAAATATTATGGAATTAAAAAAAGAGTACCGAGAAATATTAAATCAGCTTGATCCAGAAGAGAAAAGAACCGTGTTAGAAATTTTGGAAAGAACAGATGCTGTAATAAGCAAAAAAAAACAAAAAGCTTACGAGTTTGTACACACAGTTCGAGAATCGCTGAAGCATAATTTCCTGGAATGGTTCGTATTAACTTATGTATTGGCTTTTGTGCTTATGGTGTTTCTATCAATCCACAATATCCGATGCGCTGCAGGTAGTGCACATATCTTAAATGCCTGGTCTTACGAATTCTATCTTGAGAACCTCAGGGGACATAATTTATTCTATGGGCTTTGGCAGATCATAATTGTCTCTGGTCAATTCAGCATCTTGGTATACATCTTAGCCTGGGTTTATTCCGCAATTGGATTTTTTGTAATAAACAACATTCACGCAAAAAGCTGGGCGGAAACTAGATGGATGTTCTTCGACTATCTCAACTGCCGAGAACAGTATGCAAGCTTGGATGGATTTGACGTAAGAAAAGAGAGAGAAGAAATGAAGAAGTGGGCTAAGAGTAACCGCAATTACCATTTCTATGGTTCAGCTAAAAATAAGAATAAATAAACGAGACTATCGCCGCTGAACAGATCCAATCAGACCCTGGGTTTTTGCCTGGGGTTTCTTTTTTGCGTTTTTCGCGTTGGGCTTTATATCTGGTCCATTTTGCTATTATGGGCTTCTTATGGAGTTGTTATTTAAGCAGATAAAGCAAATAACTGTAGACCATCCTAGTGCTGATAGAATGTTGGGCAACAAATGCAGTCCATATTAAGCTTTGGGCTTCTCTGATTGCGGCAGCAACACGAGATATGTTGGGCTACATATATAACCCATCGTGTTTAGAATATTGGGCTACATATACCGACCATCCTTCCCCTACTCTGACCTAGCCAAAGCAACAGATTAATCGAAATATTGGGCCACATATGTGTCCCACATTATTTATGTATTCTCTGTTTTATGGGCTTTATTTCTAATCCATAATTTGTATATTAGGCTTCGTATACAGATCGTTATATTAAAATATTGGGCTTTAAATATAGACCACTATTCTCCCCTGTGTTTCATTATTTGGGCTATATATGCAGACCATTTTTATTATAGGTTTCTATGACAGAAGAAACACGCAGATTCGTATATTGGGCTACATATATATTCCACTTTATTCGGGTATTCCCAATCTTTTGGGCTTTATATACAGTCCACATTTCTTGGTTTTTTCTTTCTTTTTTTAATTATGGGCTTTATATGCAGACCATACTGCGTTTGGTGGATGGGTTCTTTGGGTTATATATGTGACCCACTGCCCCACTTCCGTGGCCGAGGGTTCTACGGCGTAAAATAAGCGTAGCCCATTGGAGCTAAGGGGCTGGTAGCGACAGAAGCGTACTATATATATTAGCGCAAAAGAGTGTTTTTTTAGGGCTTTGGAACCGGTGGATGCAGCGGCAAGCTAAACGTGGCTGATAGATGCTTTTGGACTGATTAGTAGCGGAAGAAGGCAGCCGCTTGGTATTTTCTTTGTTTTTTCTTTGTTTTGGCATGGCTTAGCTACTGCTGCCAAATGAGCTGATAGGGTTATTTAGGGCTTTGACAGGCATTAGTACCGCTTAAATGTGCAGGATTTGATATAAAATTTGTAAGAACTTTTAGGCTTTAAAGAATTTAGGAAATTATGGACTACTTAACAAAACGAGTGTGCCACTTGGTTTAAATCCGTGAAAAGCCGCAAAAACAGACTGTAAAATTTACTAAATTTACGTTAAATAAAGACAGAGAAAAATGACTTTTTCTGTGCCTTGTAAATACTCAATACGTGATAGCGCAAAATACACGTGTATTTTTGCTATTTATAGTTTAAAAAATACACGTATTTTCGTATACGTATAAATAAAAAGAAAACCAGCCCTTATTGCTAAGGTGCCGGTTTCACATGAAACATATTAAATTACTTTAAAGGAGCTTTTCTTTGTTCTTTTGCTTGCTCGTATTCTTGTTCCTTTTGATATGCGATGAACTGTTCTTTTGGTAAATGTTTCCTTTTCTTTTTATCTGGTTTACGATCAACTTCAATTCCGTGCGCTTCTACGATGTCATACCACTTTTCTCTCATGACAGCATCGAATGTCATTTTTCTGTTATTTGTCCTAGACTGTGGTTGATCTGGAAATGGTAATTCAATACCAGCATGCTTTAATGCTTCCTCTTGTCCAATTTTAACAATTTTGTCTTTTTCATCTACGAACATCCAGACATGTCTTTCATGGATATGAGGAGTTCCCTCTGGCTCATCGAGATGTAAAGCAACGTTTAGTGTCTTGCAATGTCTTCCAATATATTTTCGTCTGTATTCATCGAATTCTTTGTAGCAAGCCATTAAAGTTGCTCCATCATCGTCTGGGAAATTGTAGCGATCTCCAATTTGAAGAATCGTTTCCTCAGGGCGAGTTCGCTTTTCTTTGCGAAGGTTTTCAGAAGTCTTCTTTCTTTCTGGATGTCTGTGCTTTACAGCTGCTTCATTTCTTTGTTTTAACCAGTCCTGAAAGTTGAGCTTGTAAAACTTCTTCTCGGCATTTGTAAAAGTTTCTCCTGGGAACGTGCAAAAGTAACGATTTTTGGGTGTGAGAGACTGATCAATGTGATGGGCTTTATCGAGATTAAAAGTCCTGTCGTTATGATGAGTGTTTCCCACTCTTCCATTGTGATAACTAGCTTTCATAATTAGTACCTCCTTCATAAAAGCATTTTGCTTTTTCACATAGATGATATGTCGGAAAAGTTATACAGAAACAAAAAAAGATGCGCCAATCCATACGGACTAGCGCAAAGTATACGTATACTTATAATAAAACAGCACGTATTTATTATGATGCTTTGTTCTTACAAATCCACAGATTTTTTGTGTTTTGCATAGAATTCTTTACCATCTTCAAGACGAATGCACCCCAATGGTTTCCTTTTCGCACATCCGCAATCAATGTTAATAAGATGTCCAGAACACGCTCTTGAAATGCGACATGTACCATCTTTTTTTAGTATTCCATAAGAACAGCGATACACTGGATTATGCCCAACAATCAGTGTTGTGTTTGGATAAGCTTGATACAAATTTCCATATTGTTTTGCAAGCTTCTTTGGATCCGGATACTGATAGGTTCTAGCCCAAATCATTTTCTCTATCTTTGAAACCGGCACATCACAATACCTTACTCTTTTTCTTTCTACATATGGTAAATGGCACGCATGTGTTAAGTAATAGTTTCTGCCATTTACATAAAGGTCTGGAATTACAATCGGGCATTCATTAAGCCAATTTAATATCTCGGTTTGTTTATCCGTGCCAAGCTCGTCCCATTGTTTGTACGTTGTTTCTGCCCCATTTAATGTCCATGAATAGAGTTGATTACTGTCTTCATGAAGTAGCGATTGTATCATCATATGCTCGTGATTGCCAATAGTAAACACGACGTTTTTGCGGCTCATAATATCAATTAACACATCAACAGGGCGTGGCCCCCTGTCTATTGCATCTCCAATGATATAAAGAGTATCATCATCTTTTAAGTCTATCTGCTCTAAAATTTGTATATAATCATCATATTGCCCATGGATGTCTCCACATACATAATGCATTGATATCACTCCTTCTTCATTGTTATTAGTTGTTTTTTGTATTCTTGGCCGCAAAAGCCAAGTGTACTTATTTATATATATGTCGGAAACCTTTTAAAAAATTGGCATTCCGACAGCATATTTTGAAAAAAGAAAAGACGCTCTCGCTCCACCATTTCTTTACTTCCGTAATCTTACTTTTTTAAATCTCTGACATCCGCATAGCTTTACGTACAAAAAAGCGCCGACTCATTGGCCGACGCTTGTTTGTTTTATACAATCTTCATTTTATTGAGGATAATCGTGTCATTAATACACTGAGCATCAACACTCCAATTATCTATCTTTATATTTATCTGGATTTCTATAAATCGTTCTGTAAATCATATCTTTTTTTTCTTCGTCGTATCCGATGATTTGTGAAATTTCCTGTATACAGAAGTCTTCCATATAGACGATAGTCTCAAACGACTTGATCATTCGCTTAGCTTGATCGTATGTTGTGTTTCTGTTACCACGAAGAGCAAGGTCAACCATTTTATCAATTGTATCTGTTGATGATTGACTATGGATTGTGATAGCGGTACGACAACCAGAGTTGGAAAGCGTGATCGCTGAACAGATTTCCGCACCTTTCGCTTCTCCAATTACAAATACATTCGCACCGGCGACGAGAGCCATTTTTCCAAGATCTTCTAGCGTACAAACATCTTCTCCTGGCTGTGGGTTTGTTACAACATGTTCAAACATTACGCCTTTTCTGTAAGCAAAGAGCTCGTCATTTTCTTGGATAACCAAGATTTCTGCTGATGATTCGTATGCTTCTTCAAGAAACATGTTCATTGCTGTAGTCTTTCCAGAACCCGGAGGCCCGGAGAATACAACTCCTCTGCTGTACTTGCCGCAATCAAGCAAATAATCTCTTACTTTAGGAGTCATCATACCGGCTTCGATAAGATCTTTTGATAAGAGTTTTTTCTTTGGAAGTTTACGAATATGAATAATTGGGTATCCTGAGCAAGTAATATATGGGGCAGTTAATGAAAAACGGAGAATGTAATTATCATCTTGCTCATCTGTAAAAGTTTGGCTTGGAATGTCCAAACTAATACGATTCATAACTGCGATTCCATAAATAAATCTCATGTAGTCGTTTGCGTCAATGAAGGTAATATTTGAAAGATATGCCTTACCTTTCACTCTAACTCTGATAGAATAAGGGTCTGTAATTTTAATATCTGTAATCATTGGATCATCAATCAAATCCTGTACGATATATAATTCAAACAGCGCTCTATCAATCTTCTTCATTAAAGCTGGCTTATCTTCAATAGGCAATCTGTTTGTCTCGATATACGTTCTCTGAATATAAGCTTCAACGACATCTTGGAATGTGTCTTTTCCCATGATCCCTCTTAAAACATTGTAATAAGAATCACGCTCTGATGTTGTAATATAATCCATACATCCATTGAATATTTTAATGAAATCCTCATAAGCCATCTTGAGTGTAATTTGCATATCTTTTGTTAAAAGGTCGTATATTAACTCTGTTCTTTCATCTATTTCTGTGAGCTTTCTTGGAACATAATTATCAATACTGTTTAAAAAAGGCTGCTCGAATGATGCTTTTTCCAGGATTTCATCTTGAATAGCGAGTTTTCTGTCATGATCTGCGTATTCTTCTTTTGTAATTGGGTGATAAACTCCTTCTGGAACCAAAAGTTTGCTTTTTTTCTTTCTTCCTTCCGTACCTGTTTCGTATACTTCCCCGAGATAATCGTATAAGTCTCCAAATCTTGGCTTTTCTTTATAAACACGCACAAGAGCAACTACACAAAGGTAGTCATTCTCAAGTCCTGCAGATACTGAAAGAATATCCAAAGGACTTTCCGAGCTTTTTTCTTCAAGAAAGTCTTTTGTTTTGCGACACAAGGCGTCTACACCAATTGTTGTTGTATGTTTGCTTTGGAAAAGAAACAGTGGGTGTTTCCATGGCCCGCTTTTATCCTGAATAACTGTGGTTGCAAGTTCTACGAATTTAGTTCCTTTTGCGTATGGAATAATCTCTGTAAAATTCTTTCTGCGATATTTGATTTCTGCTTTTTCAAGCCCGATTTTTACTTTCCTAATATCTTCTTTTGAGTTTGTTTTAGGGATGATACGAACGATTTGAACGTCTTTATTATTGTCCGCCATTAGCTTTCGCCTCCTCTTCCTTTATCTTATCTGCTATCGAAGTTCCGCTAGAAGACTTTTTATCCGAAGAGCTTTCTGTTGTTTTTTCTGAATCTGATTTTTTTGTGTTTAATCCTGTTCCAGATCCTGACTGAACTTCTGTTTCTTTTGTTTTTGTTTCTTTCTGCTCGTTTTTCGTAACCCTGTAAGAATATGTTCGGTTGCCAAGTCCTATAAGTTTAATTGTATATGTACCGCTCTTAAGTGATAATGAAGAAGTAAGTTCGTTATCTTTTCCCTTACTTAATGTGTATGCAGCTTCCGAGCTAACAACTTTTACAATTGGAGCGTCAGTATAATCTTTTGAGTCTTGGTAGATAACAGATACTGTAACATCTGCGTCTTCATTTAAAGTGAACGTTTCTTCTTTTATATCTTCTGTGTAATCTTCTAAATCGTCTATTGAAGGATTGTCTGCATCTGCATAAAGATTTTCAATATCATTAGGGATATTCATATCCATGCTTTCAGAAAATTCTCCTTTTGCGGAATTGATATAGCGCACAATTCCAAATCCTCCAACATTGTAATATCCGCTTTGGAGGTTTTTCGGGAATTTAAAAGTAATGGTCTTACTTCTATCGAAATTATAATCTTTGATTTCGAAAACCTCCATAGAACAAAGAGCTTTTACATCGGCTTTGATTTTGTATTCGTGAAGATCTGTTCCAATATAAATATCGCAATCATACGTCTTGTCTTTTGAAAGCCCAACGACAGTACCAGCCCTTGAAATATTACCAGCTCTTAGATGAACTCCACCGATTTTTTCGAATGTTGCTGTCGTTTCTCCGTTTTGACAGAGAGTTCCAGCATCTGATTTAATATCCACATTAAATTTTCTTGAATCTGTTGCGAACGAATATCTTCCCGAAGATGTTCCTTTCATTTGGCAAATACCTACGGTATATCCAAGGTCTTCAAATCTTTCAATAGTAATACCTTCGGTAAAAGGCTGCGTGGAGTGATACACGATTGTATCTCCTTTATTCATAGTTGGGATGTTCGCGTAATCTTCTCCATACCATGCAACTCTTTTGTCATCTTTAGCAGTTACTGTTCGGTCTGGCGTAAAGGAAGTCTGCCCGAAATACGGCTGATAATAGACATCTCCGTGTCGAACATAATATCCTCCATCTGCAAGTTTATCAATGTCGTCAAATGTGATTACACCTATTTTATTTTCGCTAGATTTATTTCCACACCCTGTTAATCCAAATGCCAATATCGCGGATAAGGCGAGGCATATAAAACGCGTATATTTTGTTCTTTTCATTATTTACCCCTCTTGCGCTGCCAAGAGCTCCTTTCTTTAAATTGTAACAGGAAAATATATCCCTTATAAGAATATGTCAGAAAAAAACCTAAATTTCATGCTATCAAGCACAAAAAAAGCCTTAGTGTTTTATCATCTAAGGCTGTTTGTTAATATTTATACGTTGGCGCTATTGACATAAAGTCTAAGTAACTGTTCAATAACATCGCTTTGTTTGTTTTTATTTGCTTTACAAGTTGCTTTGAATTGAGCTGCGAGTTCAACTGGGACATATCCAGAAATTTTCTCCTTGCCTGCTTTTTTCCCAGCAAGACTGTTTTGAACTTGAGCTGCGAGTGATGAATCCATTGCGTTTTTGTTTTCATTACTAATCGGTTGAGCAACTTCCCCTGTTTCCTGTTGAATTCTTGCATCTGATTGATCATTTACATCTGCGTTTACCTTTGGCACGTTGCCAAAAAGAGATGTATTTTTTTTAGTATTACTAGCCATTATTAATTACTCCTTTCATTTCATCCACCAATTTAATATAATCCAATGCCCCGTTTGAATTTGGAAAATTTTCAATTAGTGAACGATTTGTAACTTCGACGTCTCCATTTTCATTTACTTCATCTGGGAATGCTTGAACATTCTTGATATCCTGTGAAATTCTAACCGGTGATGAGAATACGTGGAATCCACTTTCCTTCCCGATAGCTGGAAGTATTTCTTTGATATCTCGGTCAAGTTTGTTGCGGACATCATACATACACAATAGAACCCCATAAATTCGAAGCTTATCATTCAATGCATCTGTAATGTCATTGATTGTGCCAATGAATCCCGCAAGACCATCTGCTGAATATTTGTCCGCTTTCATCGGAATAACACATCCATCGGCAGCCGCTAATGCGTTGACCATATATACCCCTAAATCTGGTGGCGTATCCATTACTACGTAATCATAATTACCTTCAATATCTTTCAGTGCTTTTTTAAGAAGTAATTCCTTTGCAAGTTTTGAATCGAAGTATGTTTTTTCCTGTGCTAAAAGCGGGTCACCCGCAATTATGTCTCCAAGTGGAAGATGTTGTATCGCTTCCGCCGCTGTACAGTCTTTCTTTAAAACATCAACGATTGTATTTTCACCATCAATTTTAGCTCCATATGTTGTAGTGCTGTTTCTCTGTGGATCAAGATCAAGGAATAACACTTTGTTCCCGTTTAATCTGAGTACATCCGCGATGTTAATTGCGGTTGTAGATTTTCCAACTCCACCTTTTTGATTTGCTACTGCGATTTTAATAGCCATAATTGTTTCCTCCTTTAAGTTGAATTGTGCCTGCATATCAGCAGGCTGTTTTGGTATGAGTGGCATCCTCATATCTGTTATATATAGTATAACATTTAGTGATATAATTGTCAATAAATTTAGGGATATATTAAGAATATATTTGGGGATAAATTTAGGGATAAAATTATAGATATAATACAGACCCCTATATGGTTCTTTATATGGAAACAAAAAGCCGGGTGAAATATACCCAGCTCTTTGTTTTTAATTGTTGCGACTCGTTGATGCTTCTGCAAGCATCTGTTGAAGTTTAGATACTTTCGAACTCGCTGTTTGATTGACTTCAAGACCAACAAGTTCTATTTGTGGTGTAGCAGACCCGTTGAAATGGTTGTACGAAATCTTTCCATATAGCGTTAATTCGCATGGCTGCGTGATATCTTTTGCAAGATCCCACATACCAAAACCAACTGCTGTACTGTAAATAGATTTTAAACGTACGCCGCCGCCTTTGATTTGACGTTTTATTTCGTCTTTATCATAAACGACATTGAATCCTTCTATTTTGTAAATCAAAGGTTCATTTGCGTTTCCAAACGGTGCGAAACGTTGATCTATTTCAATCGCTTCTTTAATGTCACTATCTTTGATTGCGACATCATACTGATATCTGGTTGTTTCGGTGTCATTAGCTTCTACGGGCATTTTTGAGCAATTCTGCATAGCTGCACGCATATGCTCGAAATTGTCTTTTCTTACAGATGCACCGGCTGCCATTGCATGCCCACCGTATTTTACAAATTCATCCTGGCATTTATCAAGATGAGCTTTAACATCATAGCCTTCTATAGAACGGAAGGACCCTTTTAAAATGTCTTCTGTCGAATCTGTAAATAGTCCGCATGGGCGTTTCATTTGTTCCGTTACTCTACCAACGATGTTTCCGATATATCCTTCGAGTTTTTCAAGTTCCATATCGTCTAATCTTGGGATGTATTCAATAATAGGATAACCCACGTTACTTCCTCTGGATTGAATAGCTTCCATTGCTTTTTGCCATCCATATTCAACAGCTAATTTGCGTTTTTCGTTGCATTTGCGCATGACTTCCGCGATCTTTATACAACGATCTCTACTGCCGTTAGCCATTAAAGCAACTGCAAATTGAGACGCTCCATTTTCCATGCGTTCCAAAGCATTGATACAAGGGCCAGCGTTAAAACCGAATTTGTCTTCTGTCCAGTACGAAATGCCTAAGACTTCTCCTAAAATAAGCATTCCTGGAAGCGCTGCTCCTTTATTCAGCATTCTAAGACCCTCTCTTACGAAGATATAATTTTCTTCCTTGAGATCCATCTGGTCGCATACTGTCGCTATAGCTGCTAAAGGAAGGAGTTTGTGAACAAATCCAGAAACTACCACTTGTTCCTCTTCATTGAGGGAAGGCAGAAATTTTCTTACATTTTCCCTGCGGAAAAGTTCTTGTGCCAGCTTATAGGCTAGTCCGGCTCCGCAATAGCCGTTGAAATCCGCACTTCCATCGATTGCGTTTGGGTCAATAATAACATCTGCTTCAGGAAGGATTATTGCATTATCGACAACCACCGGTTGGTGGTGATCCGTAATAATGACAGTATAACCTCTTGATTTTGCTTCAGAAACTACGTCAATTGCTGCAACCCCATTGTCGACGGTGATAATAACCACGTCTTTTGGGTCTTCTGTAATTTCGTTAAGCATCGTTAGGTTTACCCCAAACCCTTCTGTAAAACGGTGTGGGATCCTGAACTTTACGTTCTTAAACCCCAGTCTTTTAAGTGTAAGGAACAATATCGCTGTGGCCATTGTTCCGTCTGTATCATAATCCCCAAAAATGTAGACAAATTTGTCCTTAAAATTAGATATAATCTTAACTACATCTTTAAGACCTTTAACGTTGTACAAACCACCTCTGAAACGACGATACCAATTGTTTATATCTTGAACTGAATTCAGATTCATTTTGTTAAGATGAGCCGCTACAATCTTCTCTTCAAAATTTTTCATATTTATATTCTCTCCTTTCTTCTATATTACACTAATTATGTGTCGGAAAATTTATCCTATAAAAAATAGATTAAAAAGAATATAATATATATGTTAGATTGTATACTTTTTGCAAATTTGCATACAAAAAACAATGCACTAAAAAAGGCTGTATGTAAAAATAAATGTTTTTATATTTTCTGACATATTAAAGGTGTGAAGAGGTTAAACAACTCTTCTAATCAAGTCAACAACCTACCACTTAGGCTAATGCTTTGAAGTGGGGGCTTGCAAAAGCCCTGTTGATTAGCCTAAGCACTTCGAGTGCTACGTTAAGACAGAATAGATAGGTACGTCAGGATGCTTCACAAGTTCTGACCTCTACGGATATAATCTAAACATCTCTGATGGGTAGGAGAAGTGAGTATATCGAAAACCTGTTATTAACATTGGCGATGTAAACCACTCCCGTAAGGGAAGAACCCGACAGCTTTATAGTCGGAGGCGTAAGCCAAAATATTTTAGAAGGCATTCATCCCACCACCTATAGAGGTGGGGGGTCTGCCAAAATTATGGTAAACCAAGAAAAACGGAGGAACAGTAAATGAACAAAACAGAATTGGTTGCAGCTATGGCTGACAAAGCAGGATTAACAAAGAAAGATGCAGATGCAGCATTAAAGGCTTTTACAGAAGTTATTGAAGAAACACTTAAAGCTGGGGACAGCATTCAGCTTGTTGGTTTCGGTACTTTTGAAGTAGCAGAAAGAGCGGAAAGAACTGGAAGAAATCCACAGACTGGAGCAGAAATGGTTATTCCAGCATCTAAAGCACCAAAATTCAAAGCTGGAAAAGCTCTTAAAGACGCTTTAAACTAACCAAAGAAAACTTTATAAGCAGAAGCAGATGGATCACGGTTTCGACCGTGGTCTTTTTTTGTTTTTGCCAAAAAATCTCAAAATACTCCTTTTTTGGGACGTTTTTCTTACATATATTTTTATGAGTTTAGTTATACGCAAGTTATATGTTAAGGGATAGCTTTTTTGAGTTATGCATGCTTGAATACAGGCAATCTTTTTTACTGCATGTTTACTTGTTTTTTTGACGTTGAGAATCCGGAATTCCGGGAATTACCAAGCGTAAGCCATTAGCGCTCCGTTTATCCTTTTAATACCCGGTATGGTAGTGCCCAAGCTGTACAGAGGGTTTAGGCAACGTATCGCTTTCAGGGGAAGGAAGCTGCGACCTGGTACAGGAAGCAGAGTAGACATTGGCAATTCATTCCACACCCATGAAGCGGTGGGCTTCTCGTCAGGAAGCTTTAAATATGGTTTGTCTTCGTATAGCTAAACAGCATCAACAAAACACGGAAGTAGAAAGGAAGTATAACCAAAATGATTAAAAAAATTGCAAAGAAAATTACCCCGTGTGCAATCAGCGCAGTTCTTACTGCGGGCATTGCGACGTCTCCAATTTCAGTATATGCTGACGAATTGGAAAATCCTCAAGCGACCGAGGAGGTTGAAACGCCTACTTCGACTATTGAAAAAACCGAAACAAACATCATTCCAGAGGCGAAAGAAGAACTTCCGTCCACCCTATCTAATTTGCCAAGTGCAGATACAAACGAGGGTACAGAAAAAGTTCCAAGTGAAGGTACAAATTTAGGGACAAACGAAGGCACGAATTCGGATACAAATAAGGTTCCTGATAAAGCCCCTGAAACAGAAACAGGCTCAGACACAAATAAATCCCCAGATAATAAGCCTGAAACAAATGAAGATGCAAACGAAGGGTCTAACGAAAAGCCTGAGATGGGGACGGATGAAGGAGCAAACAAAGACCCCGATAAAAAGCCTTCTACAGAACCTGCGGAGTCAGAAGGAAAATCGGAGGTTCCTGAAACACCGGTTCTTGAAACGCCTTCAGAGCTTGTAAAGCCAGAAGTTTCAGCTGGTCCTCGAAATAACAATTCTGAAAGTGACTCAACTACTGTGAAAACTAAAGGGGAGACAGCAGTTTCTACTGCTGATGGATACAGTCCAAATGCATCAAACTCAAATTATCGGCAGGCGCATCACGGTCAGAATTTAGAAACAGAACGTTTCATTGCTATGATTGGAGAACAAGCAAGGCAGATTGGGCAGGAACACAACTTGTATGCTTCTGTAATGATTGCTCAAGCAATTTTAGAATCTGGCTCTGGAAACAGCCAGCTGGCGCAAGCTCCTTACAATAACCTTTTTGGAATCAAAGGGGCGTATAAGGGGAACTCTGTAACATTTAATACCCAGGAAGATGATGGAACTGGAAACATGTACACCATCCAGTCTGCTTTTAGAGCCTATGAAACTACAGCGGATTCTTTGGAAGATTATGCAAACTTACTAACAGTAGACATGGGCGATCATTATGCCGGGGCCTGGAAATCAAACGCAGCTACTCCTGTAGAAGCCTGCCAGTATTTGCAAGGCAGATATGCTACAAGCACTCAGTATGCTGCTAGTTTGATTGATTTGATCGAAACTTACAATTTAACGCGTTTTGATGAGCCATTGAAATATGAAGTAACTGGTTTAGCTGGCGGTCTCAAAACGAATAAAACAGACGAAGAGGGAAATCCTCGTGAAATTAATATGGAAGACTATGCTGATTTAGCTGCTTTTGCCACTTCTAAATTAGGTTACAACTATGTTTGGGGTGGAGAAAGCGATGCAGAAGGCGGATATGATTGTTCTGGATTGATTTACTACGCATACCAGCAGGCATTTGGAGTAACATTGCCTCGTACCTCTCAGACACAGCAGTATTTAGGAACGGAAGTTGCCTTTGATGATTTGCAAATGGGGGACCTGTTATTCTGGCAGGATGATAGCGGGGATACTTATCATGTTGCTATGTATTTAAGCGATGGTTACTACATCCAGGCAGCTAACTCACAAAAAGGAATAATTATTACAGCTATGGATGAACATACTCCTTCGTTTGCTAAACGTATCATCAATACGCAAGAAAGATAACCTGTTGTTAAAAAAGGGCTAAAAAAGGCACTATTTTTAGTGCCTAAGTAATAGCCACATTTATAAATAAATATATATCTAAATTTATCTAATTATGGACATAATAAAAGCCCCCAGGAATATATCCTGAGGTTTTTATTTTTTTGTTGTTACGATTTTACGATTTACCCGAATAAATCGGATATATCATTTAAGTCCAATCCTAATCCTGATAAGATATCATTGTCAAAATCTGACATTGAATTCTCTGTTGGGGTTGGGGCTGGTTCACTACCTGAAGTTGGAATTGGATCCGGAGCTGGAGCTGAGGCTGGAGCAGGAACGGCAGCTGGGGTTGGGGCTTCGTTTTGTGCCTCAACAGGTTCATTCGCTGGCTCTGCTTCGTTAAGATTGCTAAGTGGGTTTCTAACATAATTAGAAACTATCTCAGCGTTGTTGTGCCAAACGCCATCCTTAAAGTATGCAGGCTGCATGCGGCCGTCTACAGCAATTGCATTTCCTTTATGAAAATGTTTTTGCACGTATTCTGCCGATTTTCCGAATACCTTGATATTAAATGTATCTGATTTTGTAGAACCACCTTTTCTGTTAACAATAACAGTAATTGCTACAGAAGAGACAGCTCCTGTAAACACTTTGGGATCTTTTGCTAAGTAACCCATAATCTTTATCTCGTTTTCATTAAGATAAAGATTTTTTGTTGCGTTAAATTCACGGGCTTTAATTGTATACATTTCTTCGTATACAGTTATTCCGTTTTCGTCTTTTTTAGACGTATTTACGGAGCACTCGCCCTCGACAGCTATGTAGTTCCCTACATTTAGATATTGCTTTGCGAAAGCAGCATCTTTCCCAGAAAATTCGATATAGAAACTGTCATAAACTGGTTCTGCATTCTTCGCATCTCTTTTGCAAGAAACGCGTACCTTATAGAAAGTTTCTGAGTTACCGTTCTTAAAGGTAACGTTTCTAACGTCGTCCGCCTTCCATTCAATTCGTCCACTAAGTAGGACTAAATTTCTTCTAATCGCCATATTGTTTCCTCCTCTGCGATATTGCGCATTGCGCATACATTGTTGCGATATGGGACTGATTTTTTAAGAATCCCGTTTTCTCCATTCATCACCATATCGATATTTATTTGTCGGAAATATTATCAAATAACAAAAATAAAAACAAGAAACCTACGAACCAAGAAAAGCAACACTTTATATGTAAGATAAATTTTCATTTAATTTTTAATTTTTCGCCGTGTGACACATGAATATTGTTGACGATATATGACTTAAGAATACGTATTTTTCTTGAAACGTGTATGAATCCATCAAAATACAACGATTTTCTGACATATATTTTTTTAGAAATATTATGCGCAATTCGCAGAAAAAAGGAGGAATGTTTATAAATGGCACCAAGTAATGAAATTACACTTCGCAAATATGAAGATTTTTTATTAGGAAAAACTGCTTTCTCTATTAAAGGGCCTTCCGATATAGAAAAAGAACCGGAAGGGGATGATGCTGATATTGAAGAAGCTAAAGCTGAAAGAAAAAGAAAGATTGCAGATGCGAAGCAAAAAGAAGCGCTTGCTATTGTCCGTTACGCAGTTACGGAACTGCTGGGATGGACTCCTCAAGACGCTATGGACTCTATGAACGAAGAAATTATGGAACAACTCAGGCTCGATAAGATTATTACGTATATTCGTTATCCAAAGGATCTTAGTAAAAAGAAAGATTTTAATTGGATGATCCATCTTGCATTCCCAAACGAGACTCGCTACGATGTTGGTGAACAGGTTCTAAAACTTTATCAACGTGTAAAGAGTGGTGAACTTAAAAGATTTCCGAAACGAGTGTTTGAGGGGGACAATGGAGCTCAAAAGCTTGCTATTTTATTGAAAGATTTTATTTCGAAGAACTTAGTAGCTAAGAGTGTTGCCGAACTTTACGAAATTTTTTGGGATAGCGCCAAAGGGAATATTCTAATGCATGATGCTAAACTGTTCTACGCATATCGCGAACTTTATGATACTCCATTAGAGTATCTGCACGAGTCACTTGGTAGTAGTCGTGATGAATTTCTCTACAGCTATTATCAGTACATGTCTGCTTTGACAGAAATCGAGAAAGAAAAGACACGTAAGAAAAGAACTAAATAATATACAAAAATAGGGATAATATTATAGATAAAATAATTCCTAGATAAAGCAACTAAATTGTAATATACCCATTAAATGACCTAATAAAAGATATAATATAATACCTATTCACATTTCTAAATATAGGGATAAAAATAGAGATAAAAATAGGAATTAAAAAAGGCGCCTCATTGTTAATGAGACGCTTTTTATATGGAATGTGGTTACATGTTATCAACCCATGCATTACCAAATGGATGTCGATCAGATTTCTTTTTGCCAGAATTATAGTCAGGATCCACATATTGACTTGCAACTTCATCTTTAATGTTCATAGATGTTTTGGATGCGTTTTTTCCTTCTTCGCTTGTTGTTTCTTTAATGCAAGGGTCAACTTCAGCTTTTTTCTTTGGTTTTGGAGTTTTATCTACTGGAGTAGCATCTCCGATTCCAAGAGCTTCCCCGGCAGCCAAGAGAGAGGAAACCGAGCTGGAAATGTCTGAAGGCAGGAATATTTTAGTAGCTCTGCCATCAGAAACATCTTTGAGTGCCTCAATTCCCTTTAATCGAAGAACCCCTTCGCTGATTTTTGCGTCATTAAGCTTTTGGATACCTTTTGCTTCTGCTTCGTAAACAAGGGCAATAGACTTCGCGCGACCTTCTGCTAAAGCAATTTGGGCATCTCTTTCTGCTTCTGCTGCAAGGAGTTTCGCTTTTTTATCACCTTCTGCACGGGCCACTACAGCTTCCTGGTGGGCTTGCGCTTCAAGGACTGTTTGACGTCTTTCACGTTCGGCTCTCATTTGTTTTGTCATAACATCTTCGATTTCGTGAGGCGGCTGGATATTTTTAATTTCTACACGATTTACCTTCATGCCCCATGCATCAGTAGCTTCATCAAGAACAGCTCTCATTCGAGTATTGATATCATCTCTTGAAGTCAATGTACTATCAAGTTCCATTTCGCCGATGATGTTACGAAGGGTAGTAGCTGCAAGATTTTGAAGTCCTGATAATGGATTTTCAACGCCGTAAGTGTATAAGCGTGCATCAAAGATGGAACAGAACACGACAGAGTCAATCTGCATTGTGACGTTATCTTTTGTGATTACAGGCTGTGGCGGGAAATCAAGAACCTGTTCTTTTAAAGAAACTTTGCGCACAACACGCTCAATAATCGGGATCTTAACGTGGAGTCCCGCGCCCCATGTGCACTTGTATTGGCCAAGACATTCAACAACATATGATTGTGCCTGCGGTACAATTACGATATTTGTAACAACCAATGCCACAATTAGCACAATCAAAACAATGAAAAATAACATAATTTTTTCCTCCTTAATATTTTTTTGTTAATAACTATATGTCTGAAAATCATCTCGAAAGCAACTATTTTAATTTAAAAACACTAAAAAAGACACTAAAGACAGTGCCCAGTTAATAACTATATTTAAGAATATATTTATCACCAAAATTATCACTAAGTTTATCTCTAATTATAGGTGTAATAAAAGCTCCAAGGATATTGCGATTTCCCCAAATAAAACGGCGTTTTTAATCTACTTTCTGACATATATAAATATAGAATTTTCACTAAAGAGGGATGCACATGAAAAAGAAAATAATAAAGATATTAAAGTCTCGTTTAATAATAATTTCTATGGCGACGGCTATGACATTTGGGTATATTGCTCCAACAATCGTATACGCTGAACCAAGTTCTACAACAAAGACTGAGGCAAAAAATAATGGGACGGTCGATGCATCTAATGTTGAAACTATTACATTTTTTGGCGATGATTGCGGTGTCGGTTTGGAGGTTGCATCTGGAAACGACAGCACGAAATCGTGGTACTGTGAAAGAGGCAAGGGGCTTACATGGCTAAAATCTCAGATTGACAGCTACAAAGGTATTACACATTCGAAAAAGACAGCCGTAGTAATAGCTGCTGGATTTAATGAATGTTCAAATACATTAAAAGCAAAAGATTATGCAGATTATATAAACCAAAAAGCAGATGAATTTAACGGAAGAGGGACTGTCCCTTTTTACTATGTTAATGTGACCCCTGTCGATGAACATAAATATGGTACTGCATTAAACTCCAAGATTGAAGCATGGAATGAATGCATGCGAAACAATCTTAATAAAAAAGTTGTTTATGTTGATGCGTATTCATTAGTGAGCAAAAACTTCCAGACAAAAAATGACGGGTATCACCTTACGGAAGATGAATATCGTGTAATCTATGAGCAAGTCGTTCATACAATTGGGCTCAAGACGGCTGAAGAAATCGCGCAAGATAAAATCAAAGAAGCAAATGCTAATAAAGAAGTAAAAGCTGTTAATGGCTGGGGAATCGACAAACAAGGAGAGCCTGTTTACTATGACGGAGATCAGAAAATTGTTACTGGCTGGTACGAAATCGAAGGTGGCAAGTATTATTTTGATCAATACGGACATTGCTTAAAAGGGCTTCAGGAAATCGATGGTAAAACTTATTTCTTTAATTCGATTGGGCTCATGAGTCGAGGCCTTGTAAAAATAGACAATGGAAAATATTCTGTTTTCGGAGAAGATGGCGCCAGACTTGATAAATGGCAGGAATATGGTGGAGAAAAATACTACATCAATAAAGATGGTGTTTGCTTGTCAGGCTGGTGGACAATTGGGACCAGAACTTACTATTTTGAAGAAGATGGGGCTGTTGCTACCGGTTTAACACGAGTTGACGGCAAAACATATTACTTCGATGAAGATGGTGGCGTACGAGTCGGCTGGCAAACTATCGACGGAAAGAAATATTATTTTGAAGACGGTGGAGTCATGGCTATCGGCAAGTACGAACTCGATGGAGAACATTATTATTTCTTTGAAGAAGGTGGCATGGCCACCGGGTGGAATACTGAAAATGATGGCGTCCGATATTATTCGTCAGACGGGGTCATGGTAACTGGTTTCCAGGAAATCGATGGAGAAGGGTATTTCTTTGAAGAAGGCGGTTTAATGAAAACCGGGTGGTACGAATTCAAAGATGGGAAACGATTCTTTGATTCTACTGGTAAAATGGCCAAAGGAATTCGCAAGGTTTCTGGTGAAACATATTATTTCGACAAAGAAACCGGATATATGCAAACTGGCTGGATTAAAATCGATGGAGAAAAAACATATTTCGAAAAAGATGGTAAAATCGGGACTGGCTGGCAGAAGATAGATGGAAAGAAATATTATCTCGATAAAGATGGACATATCACTACAGATATAGCTAATATCAGTGGAAAAATCTATTTCTTTAATAAGTCTGGAGCTGTTATATTCGTTCTTCCTATTTGGATTATAGCGATTTTAATTCTCGCAGGATTTGCAGGATATGGATTCTATACAACTAAGAAGGATCCAGAGTTGAAAGAAAAAATTATGAACAAAATAAGAGAACTTTCTTCCAGTGATGACGGTCAAGAAGAAAATAAAAATTCCACAAAGAAAGCAGACGCTCCGAATATATATGGAGATGACGATGATGAGGTAATCGAAGATGAATGATAAAAATAAAAATACAAAAGCAACACTCCCCTTACTTGTATTAGCAGTTGTTTTCTTTTCGCTCGGGCCATTTGCAATTTTATTTTTAATTATTGGGACGATTGGGTATATCTGTTTCAAAGCGAAAAGAAACAGTTTAAAGAACGAAATCTTTAAAAATGGCAACTTATCAGGCTATAATTTTAGGGATAAGTTAGTAGATAATGTTGTCACTTCTGTTAGAGATAATACTAGGGATATAAAAATCACTACTAAGCCTTATTGCCAAAGAGTAAGACAGCAACAATATAGCGCCCCTCAACATTGTTTCGAGAGTTCTTCTTCTGGTACCCCTTTTGAACCAAAAAGAAGAAACTATGATCCTGGGAACTTAGTCGACATACTTGAAAGAGAAAAGAAAAGAAACGGATATGCAAATCCATACGTTATGAATGTTAAAAGTCCTTTTGAAAAATAAAACCTTATGGTCAATATCAAACATTACGCAATGAAGCTACTGTATTTCCCCAAAAATGTCCCTAAAATTAGATACAGAAAAATAGCTGTATGTAAAAATGAAGAATTTCGCATTTTCTGACATATATATGGCGAGATGTGAAGAAGAAAACTTCGAACCATGAGCGACTTCAAAAAAACTCATGGAAAATTCACATTGTGCAGGAGGAACAAACGATGAAAAATAAAAGTGTAAAAAGAATTTCAATAATTTTAGCTGCACTCATGGTTGCTGGGGCAGCAACAGGATGTGGCGCAAAGAAAGACACAAAAGTGGAAAGTACGAATAAAGTGGCAACGAATTCGACTAAGCTTGACGAGGACGCAATCAAAGATACATATACCGGTATCGAGGATATGTATGTATTAGAAGGGTCCAAGGACGTTGATTACCTTGACGGGGTATTATACGACAGTTCTATCGTAAAAGGTATTGAGGTAGACAGTTCTAAGGTCGATACCTCAAAAACAGGAGAGTACAAGATTACTTTCAGTATTACAGCTGATCGTACAGCTTATAACACATTCAGAGATGCTTTCATCAAGTCTGAAACTGTGAAGGATAAGACGTCTACTGACAAAACCAAGACAGATAAAGGATATGCTGACAAGACTAAAACTGAAACAGTTAAGGTTAAAAAAGAAACAGTCGTTGTAAACAAGGATGAAGCGCAAAAACTTGCTGATCAGAACAAACTCGTCCGTACAGACAATGGAGAAACTGTTAAGAAATCTGATGGAACCGAAGTTAAAACGGAACAGAAAGCTCCAGCTTCTACAGCTGTAACAGGTGGCGACGTGATTGATGCTTCTGCCAAGGCTGAAGTAAAACCTGAAACTACAGCTACACCAACAATGGATCCAAAAGAAGAAGCTAAGAAAGAAGAATCGAAAAAGGATGATAAGAAGGAAGAAACTAAAAAGCCTTCTACATCTGATGGTAAAGACAATTCCGGTAGCACAAACAAACCAAGTTCTGGTTCAAACAATTCAAATGGTGGAAACAGCCCAAATACAGAAAAGCCAGCGCACAAGCACAACTGGGTTAACGTGACAAAAACGGTAAATCATCCGGCAGAAACTCATCAGGAAGATGTTTACGAAGATAGACAGGTTAAAGTAAAGGATGCTTGGGATGAGCAAGTGAGAGTTGATGCGGGGGCAGAGTGCCGCCAATGTGGATATAGAACAACAAATCCAGATGATATGACTATGCATTGTCTTGAGTATGGACATAGTAGTCACAATATTTCGGAATACAAAACAGTTCACCACGATGCTGTATACGAAACTCAGAAAGTAAAAGTTGGTACGAAAACAGTTGTCGATAAAGCAGCGTGGACAGAAACAGTCGTAACTGGTCAAAAATGTTCTTCTTGCGGAGAAACAAACTAAGCGTCTCCTAGTTTAAATAGGGAACAGATAGGCTCAAACTTAAATGTTTGGGTCTATTTTTTTGCATATTTTTCTATTGTGACTTAATTACAAAGAAAAATTTAAAAAAGTCTTCGATTTTTAGTGCAATCGAACAAGTTTAAAAATGTTTTTCTTACATATTATAATCGGTACTGTTTTTATCGTACCAAAATAGACCGGAAAGGGATAACCGGTCGAAAATAATTTTTGTCTTTCCATTGGCTAAAGCCCAATGTGGAAATCATCCGCCACAAGGCTCTACTGCTAATGTGTAAGATATAAAAGAACAAAAAACGTTCTAAAAAAGAAAGGAGTATTCCAAAATGAAGAAAACTGTCTTAAAAAGAAGTGTGGCTTCGACGCTTTCTTTTCTGATGGCATTCTCCACAGCAGTTCCTAACTCTGTCGTTTACGCGGAAGAATCGAGGATTGAGAGTGAGATTGCTCAGAACTATGCAGCGACACTTAGCCAGACACAAAATGGGACGACCTCTTTTGTAACCAATGGAAACAAGACGAAGGATCCTACAACTCATGTACAGGGTGACAAAGTTGAAGTTGCTGTTGAACCAGATGAAGGATTCAATACAGCTAAAATTGAAGTCAAAAACACTAACGGAACAGTTGTAGCCTCTCTTGAAGATGGTAAAGTCACTGCAAATGATGAAGGCAATTATACTTTCGAAATGCCTGCTAGTGATGTTACTATCAGTGTTAGTTTTGAAGCCGTAAAAAAAGAAACGGCTGACGATGAAACAGGAAAAAAGGAAACAGAAGAAGTTAAAGAAGAAGTCAAAGCCAATATATTTGACGAATTTAACAAAGACTCTCTCGTATCTAAAGAGGTAGTTGATCAGTATGATTTTTCTTCAAGAGAAATCATCATAGCTACTGAAAAAGCCGACACAATCGTTGATAAGGATGATATCGTCGATAGCGGTAATGGAATGTATGTATTGCGTTATGCTACAGTTGAACACGCAAAGAACGCTTATTCATATTATTATGGAAAGGTTGACTTTGTTGCTCCAAACATAGTAGTACATGCGGCAGAAGGTGAAACATCAGAGGACGCAGGTCTTGCAAACGTAGGGGCCCCGCTCGATACACTTGAGCAGTTGGGCGATGCCAAAAAAAATGCAAGTGGCACAGTTATTGCAGTTGTTGACTCTGGTATGCCTTCTAATGGTAATGTGACAAACCGAGTATCCGTTATTAACGGCGGTACTGAAGTTGGTGATGACAACGGTCACGGTACAAAGACTATGGACGCCATCTTAAGTGTTAACCCTGATGCGAAGATACTTTCCATTAAGGCACTTGATGCTAACGGACATGGTGATGCAGCATCTATTTATGCTGGTATAGAATACGCAAAAAATAGTGGAGCAAAAATTATTGTTCTTCCATTGTATGCGTATTCTGTTGGCGAAAACGCAGCGCTTAGTACAGTAATTGACGAAGCAATTGCGAAAGGCATAACAGTAGTAGGTGCGGCAGGTAATGATGGTGCTAACGTAAAATATTACGTACCTGGTAACATCGATGCAGCATACATTATTGGTGCTGCAAATGAAAATGGTGAAAAAATTGCTTCATCTAACTATGGTTCTACAGTTGATTACAATGTAATCGCAGAATCTACATCTGAAGCATCTGCTAAATTCGCAGGTTTCCTTTCTACTGTTAAAGGAAGCTATCCAGCGGCTTTAGAAAAAGCGGCTGATAAACAAACTCTCATCTTTAGAACGGATGAAGTTAAAAAGCCTGAAGAAGAAAAAACTGGTACTGAAACAGCAGACGAAGTTATTGCTAAATACGAAGCCGATCTTTCTAAAAAGGCTATTGTAAGATATACGTTCGTTGATGAATCACTTCTTGTCTCTAGTGACAACTGGGATTCTATTATGAATGGAGATCGTGAAAAAATCATTACAACTACTTTAGCGGAAACAAATCTTTATAAGGCAGAAGACGGAACTTATCGATTCAACGCAAATACCCCTTGGGCAAACGGCGTGGCTTCGGGAAAAGTTGTAGGTTATGCATTTGCAAAAGGTAATGACAACGGAGATCTTGTTACAGACGGAGTATCGTATAATGAAGATACGCATGTAGCAACAGTTACAGAAGCTGCGCTTAAAGCAGCAGAAGGGGACTTCTCAAACATTCAGATGCAGGTGATTGTCCCTACTAACTTAAGCAAAACATCGAATATCGGGCTTACAATCGAAAGCAAGAACAACGACCCCGTCAACACAGAGCTTACAGCAAGTCTTTTTGATTATCCAAGTTTTGCAATGCATCTTAAGGGAACAAATGGGACTCTTTCCAAAGACGACCTTACTGTATATGTAAATGGTGAAAAAACTTCTAAAGATGGATTTGAATTTAATAGTGAAAGCAATATTGTTACTGTAAAAAGTTATGCTATTGGAATTTCAAAAATTCGCGTTGTAATAGATAAAGATGTGAAAGTCACTTTTGATAAAGCCATTGCAGATGGTGCATTGACGACACCTAATGCTGTCGCTTTCTATCTAAAAGATGGAACAAATGTTGACAGCTTAGTTCCTGGTTCTGAGACAACTGTAAATGCTGTATTTGGACGCAACGGATATCCTGCTTGGCCTGAATCAAATAGTAAACTAGGCGCAGAATATATTGGTATGGTTCAAAGTAATACGTCGGGAGACTATAGTGCTGAGGTGCTTGGTTATCTTGGTTTTCCAAAAAACCTTTTTGGTATAAACTTTCAGTTCTATAACTCTAGTGGCTCATCCATGGGTTCATGGGTCGATGGAATACGTGGTGAAATAAGTAACAGTAATATCGGTATCGCTGCCTATTGTGTACACGAACAAACTGCAATTCAGCCGGGATCGAATAAAGAAACTAAATTCAAGATTATTAACAAGTATAAAGTTGGAGCAGAAACAGAATTTGTAATGGCTTATGAAACTACAACAGGTGCATCTCAAGCCGGGTATGGCACCTCACAAAACCTTGGTGGCGTTATTAAGTTCCGCGTAAAAGACAATAGAACTTGGGTTGGGGCTTATAAACAAGACGAAGATGGGAACTATGTTAGTGGTATCAAGATGGCGTTCTACAATTATACTGGAAGCAAGCCTTCTTACTCAGATTTAACATCTTCTGTTGGAAAAGCTAAAACAAGCGATCTTCCTAGTGGGGTAACATACATTGGTACCGGTACTACAGATTCATCAGGTAAAACTTACGTTGAAACAACTGGAAAGACTGGAAATTTCTGCGTAATTGAAACCGATGTCCCTGCTGAGTATACTATTAACACTGAGGTTTTCGACGCCACTAATAACAAATGGTCTTCAAGTATGACAACATCTAACTCGCCGACTATTAAAAACAATAGTCCACACGTGAAAATCGTTAAAAAATCATCAAACGAAGCGATCACAAATGATAACGCTTGTTATAGTCTTGAAGGAACAACTTACGAACTTAGAAATGGTTCTACCGTTGTTGCAACATTTACACTAGATGCAAACGGTAACTCTACAAGTAAGGCTGTTCCAGCTGGAACTTATACTCTTGTAGAAACAAAAGCTGGTAAAGGTTATAAATTAAGTGACCCAACTACAGTTACAGTTAACCAGACAGAGAAAGACCAGACATTCAATGTTACTGACGAACCTGACGGGGACCCATTTGTAATGTCTATGGCAAAAGCTTCGCTAAATGGCGGTACTGGGAATTATCCTTCAACTGCCGGAGCAGAATTTACTGTAAAATACTATGATGGATTTTATAGCTCAAAAGCAGAGCTTCCTAGTACGCCAAAATATACATGGACATATGTATCAAAAGCATATACAGGAACTAAGCTTTCAAAAGAAACGTCTATTGTCGGTTTTCAAAATGTTAATTATTTAAAAAATGATTCCTCAAGAGATGGTTTAATGATTGATTCGTATGGGAATATTAGTATCCCTTACGGAACTATTACCATTGAAGAAACAAAATCTCCAGCAAGTTATCTTCTTAACCCAAGTTATGTAGATGCAGATGGAAACGCTAGAGCTGAGCTTATCTTAAACGTTAATTACGATGATAATAACGCTATTACTTTTGCAGGAACGAACACATCTGCAACTAAGATTCAAGGGGGACTTGAAGCAGACTCGATTACAACTCTTGCAAAAGAGAGCATGATTCCTGTTATCGAAACAAATCTTACTGCTGACAATGGAAAACACTTCACAGAAGCAACATCAGAAGTCAGATTAGTAGATGGCGTTACTTTGAAAAACTGTGAGTCTCTTGCAGCACTTAAAAAAGAAATCCGAGTTACCGGACAGCTTCACGATGTCGAAACCGGAGAACTTGTAACATTAGAAAACGGAAAGACATCTGTTACTACAGTCTTAACAGTTAAAGACAAGACTGAGAAAATTGACAATGCATTCGTATTTGATGCAAGTAAATACAAGGGACATACACTTGTTGCTACAGAAGTTGTAACAATGGATGGAAAAGAACTTGTAAAACACGACAATCTTAAAGATGAAGCACAGATGGTTCATTTCCCTAAGATTGGTACAACAAATTTAAGTCAGGAATCTCAAAGACATATCGCCAACATTTACGGTGATATCGTTCTTGAAGATACTGTTCAATACGAGAACTTACAGCCAAATACAACTTATACTGTAAATGGTAAACTTATGGACCAAAAAACAGGAAAACCTGTACTTGATGAAAATGGAAAAGAAGTAACAGCTTCTACAACATTCACAACAGGTGCAGCTACTGATGACAATGGTCAGACACTCACTGGTTACAATGAACATTCTGTTCCTCAGTATTCTGGAGAACACAAGCTTACAGTAAGTGGCACAACAAAGGTAACATTCAAGTTTAAGTCATCTAAAGCAGCTAAGGAAGCAGCTCAGAAGTATGTAGCTTATGAAAACATTCCTGGCTACGCAACACATGCTGACATCAATGATGAAGCTCAGACTGTTTACTTCCCACACGTAGATACAATCGCATCTAACAATAAGAATAACAGCAGCAGCAATTATCATGGACACAATACTATCGCTATGGAACTTACAAGCGATGTAAAAATCAAGGATAAAGTTGTTGTAACTGGAGTTTCTCCAGACGCAGGAACATTAAGACTTGATGCATACCTTTATGATGTTAAAACTGGTAAACAACTTTATAATGCTGACGGAACACCTGTAACTGGAACAAAAACATTTACAGCCGACAACGATGGCAATGCAACTGAAACAGTTTACTTTAACACAATCGATGCTAAAAACCTTCAGTTTAAAGATGGTACTAAGTACAAAGCAGAAGGTAAGAAAGTAGTAGTTTATGAATATCTCTATAGTGAAAACGTAGGCGTAGGCTTAGAAGCTGAACTTACAAGTACAGATCAGTCTGTAATTTTCCCAGAGGTACACACAACAGCTACAGAACAAAAACTTTCAAACAAGGGAGATCATTATCTTCCAACTTATGATGAAGACTCTAATACAGCTTACATTCAAGACGTAGTAGAATATAAAAATCTTCTTCCTTATACAACTTACCACGTAAGAGGTATTTTAATGGATAAGGCAACAGATAAACCACTTCTTGCTAACGGCAAAGAATTTGTAAGTGAAAAAGACTTCACAACAGGAGCAGCGACTACAGACCGCGGTCTTGTAGATGGAAACGTAACAGTTTATTTCCAGGTACCTGCTTCACTTATGAAAGGTAAAACAACAGTTGCGTTTGAGACTATTACTCTTGATGGACTTGAAGTTATTACTCATGCAGACATTAACGACCAAAGTCAGACAGATTATTTCCCTGGCGGTCACACAACTTTAACTGCTAATGATACTGGAAAACATTATTCAAAGGCAGAAGAAAAAATTAAAATTACTGACGTTGTTTCTTATGAAAATCTGAAACCGGAAACAAAATATATTGTTGAGGGCAGACTTATGAGGGCAGCGGAAGACGGCGAAACACCTGACGTTTATGATGAAAATGGTGTAGGCGCTATGTACTTAGTAGATGGTAATGGAAACTTCGTTAAAACGGTTGTTGATTTTACAACTCCTAAGGCAAAAGACGGAGAACAAAGCGTAAGTGGTACTGTTGATGTTAAATTCACAGTAAATGCAGCTAACCTCTCTGGCAGAACTATCGTAGCGTTCGAAACCCTCAATAGGGGTGATAGAACAGTATTTGTTCATGAAGATATCAAGGATGAAGCTCAGTCTATTCACTTCCCAGAAATTGATACTGTCGCTACTTATGAAGATGATTCTAAGAGCATGCATGTAGTTGAAAACGCTGTAATTAAAGACCAGGTAAAATTATTCAACATTGCTCCAGATGCTGGTAATGTCAAACTTACAGCAACATTATACGATAAGGAAACTGGTGAACAAATCCTTGATGCGTTCGGTAACCCTATCACTGGCACTAAGACATTCACAGCTGTAGGTGACGCAACAGAAACTGTTAAAATCGCCTTTAATGCTAAGAACCTTACAACTAAGTCTGGTAAATATGTAGCTGACGGAAGAACAGTCGTTGTTTATGAAAGTCTTACTTTCGATAACAATGGAGTAAGAAAACATGAAGACTTGACTGATATCGATCAGGCCGTTAAATTCCCTTCAGCTCACACAACTGCAACAGACGAAGAAACTAAAGACCATTACACTCCTTCTGTTGGAGTACGTGAGATCAAAGACGTAGTTGACTTCACAGGTCTTCTTCCTGATAAGACTTACCATATCAAGGGTGAGCTTAAGAATAAGAAAGATGGAGCAGCAATCACTGATAATAACGGCAATCCAATTGTTGTAGAAGGAGACTTCGTTACATCAAAAGGCCAAGAATCTGTTATTACGAAAGATAAATACGGTTCTGTTGGACCTGTAAAAATTACAAACTATACTCCATTCGATTCTGATAAAGACTTTATGGATACAGAAAAATTCAACGGTGATAAAAAAGTTGAAAAATACGACGGGGCTACTACAGCCGGAGTCAATGTGTCTGAGAAACATCTTGTTGATGGTAACGTAACTGTAACATTCAACGTTCCAACTGAGAAATTACAGGGAGTTACAACCGTAGCGTTCGAAACAATTAGTATCGACGGTCTTGAAGTGATTACTCATGCCAACATCAATGATGAAGCACAAACTGATTACTTCCCTGGTGGAAGCACAACTTTAACTGATAGTGAAACAGAAGACCATATTGCTAACGCAGATGGATCTGTTAAACTTACTGATGTTGTTTCCTACACTAATATGAAACCTGAAACTGAATTTACAGTAACAGGAACACTTATGGATCGTACAACAAAGAAAGCTGTTGTTGATGCAGATGGTAAAGAGGTAACTTCTACAGTTAAATTCACAACTCCTGCAGCTGCAGAAGGTGAAAAAACTGTAAGTGGAAAAGTGGAAGTCGAATTCAAATTCAATGCTTCTGGCCTTGAAAACCACACAGTAGTTGCTTTCGAAAAAATGTGGAGAAAAGATTTATTGATGTGGCAACATGAAGACTACAACGATAAAGCTCAGACTGTATACTTCCCAGAAGGAAAGACAACTATCAAAGACAATGATACTGGCAACCATATCACATCCGAAGTACTTAAGGAGATTACTCTTGTAGACCATGTTTACTACTCAAATCTTCTTCCTGGCAAAGAATACACAGTAAATGGTACTCTTATGGATAAAGAAACTGGTAAACCACTTGTTGACAAAGATGGCAAAAAAGTAACAGCATCTACAACATTCACAGCTCCAGCAGCTGAGGATGGCAAAGACACCGTGTCTGGTGCCGTAGATGTAACATTTAAGTTCAAGGGCGGCGATTATCTTGCTGGTAAAACTCTTGTAGCATTTGAAACATGTCAGTATAAAGGCAAGGACGTATTCGTTCACGAGGAAATCGAAGATGCTCCTCAGACAACTTATGTTCCAGACGGACATACAACATTTGTTGATAATGCAACTAAAGACCATATTGCTGGAATCACTGAGAAGATGAGTCTTACAGATACTGTTCACTATGAGAACCTTAAATCTGGAGAAACTTATAAAGTAACCGGTGTTCTTATGGATAAGGATACTGGCAAAGAATTCTTAGTAAATGGCAAAAAAGTTGAAGTAACTAAGGAATTTACAATTGATCAAAAACCAATCGTTGATAAAGACGGTAAAGAAATTAAAGATCAAGACGGAAACACAATGTTGGCTCCTGTAAGTGGAGACGTCGATCTTACATTTGAATTCGAAGGTTCTGACGAACTGAAAGGCAAAACTCTCGTAGCATTTGAGACTATGGCTTATAAAGACGTTGACATTTTCGTACACAAAGACCTTAAAGATGAAGAACAAACTGTTCACATCCCAGATGGTCACACAAATGCAGCAGATAAAGACACTAAAGATCGTATTTCTAAAGCTGATGAAGAAGTAACTCTCATTGACACAGTAACTTACTCTAACTTACTTGCTGGTAAAGAATATGAAGTAACTGGTACTCTTATGAATAAAGAAACTGGTGAACCACTTCTTGTTGACGGCAAAGAAGTTAAATCTACTGTTAAATATACAGCTCCTATTCCAGAAGACGGTTCTAAATACGTAAGCGGTACTGTTGATGTAACATTCAAATTCGATGGTTCTGCACTTGCTGGTAAAGCAGTTGTAGCGTTTGAGAATGTAACTTACAAAGGAATCACAGTATTTACACATGCTGATATCAACGATAATGATCAGACCGATTACTTCCCAGATGGTCATACAACTGCCGTTGATGATAACACTAAGGATCAAATCACTTACGCTCAGGGAGAAATCTCTATCACAGATACCGTTCATTACGAAGGACTTCTTGCAGAACGCGAATATGAAGTAACTGGTGTACTTTATGACAAGAAAACAGGAAAACCTCTTAAAGTTGACGGTAAGGAAGTAACAGCATCTACTAAATTCACAACTCCTGCTGCTGGAGAAGGAAAAGAAACAGTAGATGGAACTGTAGATGTTACATTCAAATTTAAAGGTTCTAAAGAACTAGAAGACAGCGAACTCGTAGCATTCGAAACAGTAACAAGAAATGGCGCAAAAGTATTTGTACATGCAGATATTGATGACGTTGCTCAGACTGTAACTGTACCTGGTGGTAGAACAACTGCAACAGACAGCGAAACAGAAAATCATACATCATACGCAGACAAAGATGTAACAATCGTTGACCGCGTCGAGTATAAAGGCCTCCTTCCAGAAAAAGAATACAAGGTTGAAGGTAAACTTATGAATAAGGAAACTGGTAAACCAATTCTTGTTGATGATAAGGAAGTAACTGCTACTGCTAAGTTCACAACACCTAAGGCTGAAGGCGAAGGTCTCAGAGTATCTGGATCTGTTGATGTAACATTCAAATTCGATGGTCGTGCCCTTGCTGGTACAACAACTGTAGTATTTGAAGATGTTTACTACAACGATGTCAAAGTATTTACACATGCAGACCTTGAAGACGAAGCTCAGACAATTGAATTCCCAAGCGTTAAAACATCTGTTAAAGACGCAGCAGACAATGATCGTAAGATCACTGCTAAGGGAACAGCAACTATGATTGATACAGTTACTTACACAAACCTTGTGCCTGGTAAGAGCTATACTCTTGAAGGTGTGATTGTGAATAAAGCTACTGGAAAACCACTTACTATCGATGACAAGGAAGTAACAGCAAGCACAACATTCGTACCTGAAAAGAAAAACGGCGCTGCCGAAGTAACATTCAAATTCGACGCATCTAAGGTTAAACCTGGAAACTACGTTGTATTTGAAACAATGATGGAAACTGAAACAAAAGTAGTTATAGGTTCTCACGAAGACCTTGACGATAAAGATCAGACATTCATTGTTGAAGCAATCCCAGATCATCCAAAAACTGGCGACCGCACTAACATCTTCGGATGGGGAGCACTCGCATTTGGTTCTCTCGCTGTTGGACTTTCGCTTGTATTCAAGAGAAAGAAAAAAGAAGAAGATGCGCAATAAGATTGATAAATAAAAACGGATAACCTGTTTTAGAGGGGAGTAAAAAGCTCCTCTCTTTTTTTATTTGTTTTTTCTAATATATTTCCTTCCAATCCTCAGTAATATTGAGTCTGTATGGTTCCTAAAAAATCCGTAAATAACAAAAAAGAGATAAAAATAGTGAAGAAAACGACGACATAAATGGTGATAGGAATAGATAGAAAACAAGAAACAATCTAAGGGTTAAATATAGGGATTAAAAAAGAGATAATATTAGGGATAATAATAAACCCAATCATATGGCTGTATGTAAAATTTTTTTCCTATTATTTTCTGACATATATATTGTGAATACAATAGGAGGCATATATGAGCAACAACGATTTTCAAGCGTGCTATAAATGTTCAAAAAGACACGTTGGATGTCATTCGAAATGTCATGATTATCTTAGAGAAGCTGCGAATCACCAAATAGAAAAAGAAAGACGTCGCAAAGAAAAAGAAATGGAGAATATTTGTGGCAGAAAACGTCAGTAGTTCTGACAAATATAAAAAAGGAGAAAAAACAATGAATATACTTGGTAATTGGGAAGACTTTCTTCCTAACGAAACTATCGAACTTGCTAAAAAACTTTATAAAAAAACACAACAAGAAAGGAACAATGGTAAGGTTTTGTATCCTCCACAAGATCGCATATTCCGTGCTTTTAACGGGATCAATCCGGAAGATGTGAAAGTCGTCATTATGGGACAGGATCCATATCATGAAGAAGGACAGGCAAATGGTTTATCCTTCTCAGTAAATAAAGGATGCAAGCTCCCTCCGTCTTTACAGAATATCTACAGAGAGCTTGCAATAGAATTTGGTTGGGAAACTAACCCAGAACACGGTGATCTTACAGCATGGGAAAAACAGGGAGTTCTCTTGCTTAATTCTACTCTCACGGTATACGAGGGAGATGCAAACTCTTGTCAAAAATGGGGTTGGGATACTCTTACACGCGATACTCTTCGTGCGTGCATGATGATGCCGCAGCCAATTGTATTTTTGCTTTGGGGTAGATTTGCCATGGAAACAGCGGATAGCTGTATGGTATGGGAAGAGCCTACAAAACATATTATCAAGACTTCTCATCCAAGCCCTCTTGGGGTTAGAAAATTTGGCGATGGCTTTGTTGCTTTTGCAAATAGTGGCCAATTTAAAAACGCAAATGAATGGCTTGCTGGGCATAATGTCAAACCAATCAATTGGATGGTCGAATAAAAAATGGGAATTTTGGTTAGATGCAACAAAATACTAAATACAAGATGATAATCAGGAGGATAAAATGGCAATTAGAAACAATGGAGCACTGCGCATTTTAACAAAAGACAAATTGTCTATTATTTCGGTGGACCCAAAAGATATTACCGCAAGCGATAATTATGTATATGCTTATCCAAGAAATCGTTCTCTTCGCGATACCGAACCAGCTCTTCGTATCGTCCTTGGAGAATATGAAGATGAAGTTTATGCAAAAGAAGTTATCCAATTAATTTTTACAGCTCTCAGTAAAGACGACAGTACATTTGAAATGCCAGACGAAGAAGCTTTAGATGAGTATGAGGATAAAATTAAAAAAAGAGCTTGTCTCGGAGCAGATAAAATCATTAAAACAAATTTAAAATTTACGACAGGCTCTGAAATCAACGATGACGGCGAAGAAGTTATCTATACCGAAGGGAAAATGACTGTAATAGATAATAATACCGAAGTGTATCTTACAGTTAGGAATCCTGGAATTTTTCATGAATATGACTTCACGGTAAGCAAGCGTAATAAACGTGAACGCGTTCAGAGCTGCTATCATACGTTTCATGAGCTCCTTATGAGTCGTTACGGCGCTTTTCTTGCTTCTATGTATAGAGAGTCGGACGAGCGCAATAAAGCTGCTATGAAGGCAGCTGAAACAGCTACAAAACAAAAGAGGAAGGAATAGCATGTCGACACTATTCCAAATTGCTAAAAATAAGCTTCAAAGTAATGTGCAGATTGCAGTGAAAGCTACAACTGGGATTTTAGATAGTATCATAGCAAGAGCCAAAATCAGAACCCTTGAAAAAGAAAAGAAGAAATATTATATAGAGATTGGAAAGAAACTGTATGATATGAGTTCTGATGGATGTGACATCGCTTTCGAAGAAGAAATAGCTTCAATTAATAAGCTTCAAAAGAAAATAGAGCAAATCGAAGATAGTATCCCAACTAAGAAAAAGCTTTCTCCGGGATCCAGAATGGTTTGCCCGGAATGCGGCTCAACTATCGACAACGATGTTGCGTACTGTCCTTACTGTGGAATGCAACTGAACCCCAAAGTGTATGCTTCTGCAAACGATGAAAAAATCATAGAGGATGATGGAAAGAAAAGAATCACACTAGAAACAATTCTGCCACAAAGTGATGATGAATATTTTGATCCGTCTGACGAAGGGATCGAGGAAACGGTAAAGACGCAAACTTCTGATGAAGATGACTTTAAGAATTTCTTTGGCGATGCAGAATAATAGGTTTGGTAACGATGAAAGATTAAGACACTGGCAATAAGTTGGTGTCTTTTTCTTTTTTTGCTAAATATGCTGTCGGAATGCAATTTTTTGAAAAAGTTTCTAACATATATATAGTGTGAGCGTTTGCAGCACACAAAAACAAAGAAAATATGCTTTTTAGGATAGACGGTTTGTTTGTTGTTTTTCATCACAGACTCCCCCGTGAGAAAGATATCCTACGAACCGCCTGTCGTGAAAAGCAGCCTGCAAAATTGCATAAGTCAGAAGATTCGGAAAATGCACGCAAGCAGAAAACATTAACAACGGGTATCGCTTTTTCCAGCTTGTTTCCAAATTTTCCGTTTTGTGCAACGAGGAAAGGGGGTAAAACTTTGAAGAAGGATTTTAAGTACAGGTTTGTTTTTTGCTACCTCTCAAAAATTGCTGTGATTGCCGGTGTTCTTGCAGTTATACTGACACTGGTTGTTAATCTGCACCGTATGGAAGGGAACCGTATGTTTCCATCGGTCCGTGATGGAGATCTGGGAATCTTTTACAGACTGACAGATTGTTATACCGATGATGTCGTGCTATACACGGACAAAACTGGACAGGTAACGGTAGGAAGAATAATCGCAGTTGGAGGCCAGACTGTAGAATTTTTTAAGGACGGAGGCTATGAAGTGGACGGGGCAGCCGCATATGATGAAATTCCTTATAAAACCTACATGTCTAAAAAACATTCTATTTCTTATCCGGTTACATTAGAAAAAGATGAATACTTCATTCTAAACGACTTTAGAAATGATACGGCAGACAGCCGAGAATATGGGCCGGTAAAAAAAGAGAATGTAAAAGGAAAATTACTGTACCTACTTAGAAGAAGGGGTTTTTAAAGAATGGAAAAATTAAAAAAGACAATTCGGTGCCTCGATTCAATTACGGATAAGATATTGTTTTTCATTTTTCTGTTTCTATTTCTGATTGGGCTGTATGCTATGTATGATAGTTTCCTGGTTTACCAGGCAGCAAACGATACAAGCATTTTGAAATACAAGCCTGGTTATGAAGGAACAGCTCCAGATAAGCCAATAAAAGGAAACATGGTTGGATGGCTCACGATAGATGATACGAAAATTGATTATCCAATCATGCAGGGGGAAGACAATAACGAGTATTTAAACAAAGACCCGTTTGGGGATTACTCGTTGTCAGGGAGCATCTTTTTAGACAGTAGAAACACCAGTGATTTTTCAGATGATTACTCGCTGATCTACGGACACCACATGGAAAACGATTTGATGTTTGGTGCGTTAGACCATTATCTAAAAAAAGGATATTTGGAAAAACACAACAAGGGAACTATTTATGTTGATGACGTGCCATACAAGCTGAAACTTTTTGCAGTCGGGGAGTCCGAAGCAACGAACGAAATCATATTTGCACCGACATTTGCCGATGCAGGCACCGTATGCAGTTTCATAAAACAAAATGCACTCTATTTTGACGAGAGTGTAAAAATGCAGAAAAACGATAAAATTATCGCGCTTTCTACATGTAAATACCCGGATACAGTGGAAAGAACTCTGGTTTTTGGGTATCTGACAATGGATTAAAGGCAGATAAAAGCCTTTAACAAAAAATAATTTCAAGCAAAAGGAGAGTAAAAACTATGAAGAAAAACGCAGTAAAAGGTTCACTGGGTGCGATTGCACTCGTAATGACAATGTCTATGGGTACACCCGTATTTGCATTAAATTTACCGCGCCCCGATGGGTACAGCACTGAAATCGGGGGAGAAAAAACAACAACATTTGACAAATATCTTGTCATGGATGAACAGGCGGAAGTACCAAACGCATCCTTTATTTATGCTGTAACAGCAGGTACAGCAAAAGCTTACGATGTAGCGGGAAAGAAGTTTGCCGTTCTGGCCGGTGTTGATGCTGATAAGGTAACAATGAAAGGTGTTGGAACAGAAACAGCAAACACGATCACCTACAAACCGGGCGATGCGACATTGAACGATGAAAACGCACTGGTAAAAGACTACGACAACTTAACAGAAAAGTATGCAAAGAAAACAGCAACACTTGATTTCTCTAAATGTAGATTCACAGAGCCAGGTATCTACCGTTACATCGTAACAGAGAGCGGAACCAACCAGGCTGTAACAAACGATGCCGATGCAACCCGTGTTGTAGATGTATATGTAAACGATGCTTCTGGTGAAGGCGAAAACAAATTGGAAATCGCAGGTTACGTGCTTCACTCAAGTGCAGATGAAGATATTACATTTGGGGAAAACAACGGAAGTACAGATACCAATGTAGCATCAAAATCTCAGGGCTTCACAAACAGCTATGATACATCCGATATTCTTATCGCAAAACAAGTATCCGGTAATCAGGCTTCAAGAGACAAATACTTCGAGTTTACAGTAAACATCACCGGTGCCGTTCCTGGAACCGTCTATGATGTAGACCTTTCAAACGCAGATGCAACAACACAGTCAAATGCAGCAACCATCACAGCCAATGAGGGAAAGACAAACCCAGCCACATTAACCGTTGGTGCAGATGGGACAGTTACTCAGAAGTTCTACCTGGCACACAATCAGTCAATTATGATTCAGGGAGTTGCAAAAGGCTCTAAATACAAAGTTACAGAAAATGCAGAAGACTACAAGTCAACATTATTTGATGCCATTGGAGCTGATGTTGCTGACCGCGGAAGTGAAGCACCCGCAGATGCAACAAGCGGAACCGTTGCATCAAAAGACATTTACACTGGTTACCTGAACACAAGAAATGGTGTGATTCCAACCGGTGTTATCATGACAGTCGCTCCATTTGCAGCCGTAACATTGCTTGGCGGAGCCGGTGCTGTAACAATGGTCATGAAGAAGAAAAAATCAGAAGAAGAATAAAATCTAAGTGAAGTTGATACTTCATTAAAGGAGGGAGATCTATGAGCAGGACTGGAAAGAAACTCCGCCTCTTCACATGTCTGGCTGCAATGCTGATGCTTTTTAGCACTGTTCCGGTATGTGCTGCGGAAAAAACAGTCGAAGCAAAGATCCCGGTATCATGTACCGGGGAAAACACAACAGAATCTTTTTCCTATCATCTGAAGGCTGAAACCTCGGAATTTCAGACATTGGCGGCTGACAGCTTAAGTTTAAGGGATGGAGAAACAGGTATTTTCTCCGTCCTTTACACTTATCCGGGAACTTATCACTACACACTATCGCAGGAAAAAGGCACGGATAAGAAAACAACCTATGACGAAACGGTTTATAACGTTGATGTTTACGTAACAGAAGACGAAGACGGCAGGATGTCGGCAGAGCCAATTATTTATCTGAATGGCAGCAACAAAAAGAAACAGTCAGCCGGTTTTAGAAATATTAAAAAACTGGACACAAATAAAACAACCGGAAATGTCAAAACAGGAGACAGATCCAATACGGCTTTCTGGATTGCGGCTTCAGGGCTCAGCGCCATGTTGATGGGAATCGTGATTTTAAAAAGGAAGAAGGAGGACCTATAGATGCGAAGAAAAAAGAAATTCACAAGTGCATTGTCTTTCGTATTGTCTCTCCTTATGGCATTTAGCTGTATCCAGCCTGTAATGGCAGCGCAGACAGTTCCGGATGTGGAGTCTGTCTCAGAGGGAGCTGCAGCACAGGCAGAGGAAAACGAAGATACAAACGTATCCGTATCGGCAGCACCTGCAAAAGAGGAAACTTCGGAAGCACCTGCAGAAAGTACGGAAAACACACCGACAGAAGAAACTGCACCTGCAGAAACTACAGAAAGTACGCAGGAAGAGGTTGTATCGGAACCGGCAGCAGAAGAACCACAACCTACAAAAGTCTTATCTTTTGAAAATACAAAAGACAAGCTTTCTGTGGAACTTACTAAAGAAAGTGATTTTGATCCTGGATCAACAGCTGACATTCATTTGTTGAAGGACAATGCATATAAGGATTTAGTTGAAAATTTAAAAAAATCACTCGAAGCTAAAAACAAGGGATACACCGTCAGCTTGGATACACTGCTTGCAGCAGAAGTGAATGTTCTTGATGATGGCGGGAACAAAAAGGATGCCGGGAAGGTATCGACAAAAATATTTACAGATGCTTCCGCTTTGAAAGACTCTGTACTGTATCATCAGAAAGAGGATCAGACATGGGAGGAAATCCAGTTTGAGACAGCTAAAGACTCTTCATATGTTACTTTTGATGCAGAAAAACTCGGAAACTTTGTATTTGCAAAGGTCAACCTTGCCAAAAAAGAAGAACTTGAAACTAGCTTTTCATATAAAGACAAGACCGTCACGATTACAGCAAAGGCAACCGAGGAGGCAGGGCTGAAAAAAGGGACAAAGCTTTGTGCAGTTGCTTTAGAAAAAGGCAGCAAAGAGTACAAGGACGCTGTGAAAAAGGTAGAGGAGTCCGTCGGATTAAAAGAAGGACAGACTCTGCATTTTAAGCCTTATGATGTTTACTTTGAGTACAAGGGTGAAAAAATTGAGCCACAGGATGGCACGGTGAAGATCGCCATGACATTCAAAGAAAAAATCTTTCAGGATGTCACAGAAAGTACTCCAGTAGAACGGTCTTTCGTGGCACACATCAAGGACAACGGAGAGGTAGAGCAGCTAACGGATACCTCTGCAAAAGAAAAGAAAGTTGCTTTTGACGTAGAGTCCTTTTCGGTAATGGGACCGGCACTGTTATCTACAGACCCGGAAATCTCACCACTTGCAGATACGGATGCCTATGCCATTCTTTACGATAGCGGAGAACTGGTATTCCAGCGTGGAAGTACGCCCGATGCGAGTAAGGGAAATGTGCTGGGGACGTATACAGGGTTTGAGACAAAGAAATATACGGGTTACAACGATTACGCGCCATGGTATGAAAATAAAACATCTATCAAAGCGGTATCTTTCAAAGATGTTGTAAAGCCGGTTTCTACAGCGTATTGGTTTGATGAGTGCAATAAATTGACGGATGCAGATTTTACAAATTTGGATACATCAGCGGTAACGAATATGTATTTCATGTTTGGTGACTGTCGTTCGTTAACAAGCCTGGACTTGAGTTCTTTTAATACCTCAGCGGTAACGAGTATGGGCTACATGTTTAAGGACTGTCGTTCGTTAACAAGCCTGGACTTGAGTTCGTTTGATACCTCAGCGGTAACAAGTATGGATAACATGTTTTATGACTGTGAGGCCTTAACAAGCCTGGACGTAAGTTCATTCGATACCTCAGCGGTAACGGATATGGATTACATGTTTGATAGCTGTAATTCATTAACAAGCCTAGACGTAAGTTCATTCGATACCTCAGAGGTAACGAGTATGGATTACATGTTTAAGGGCTGTAGTTGGTTAACAAGCTTGGATGTAAGTTCATTCAATACATCAGCGGTAACGAGTATGGATAGCATGTTTGCCAACTGTAGTTCATTAACAAGCCTGGACTTGAGTTCGTTTGATACCTCAGCGGTAACAAGTATGGATA
>OCPT01000199.1_pt1 | contig 54394 bp, 59 predicted proteins | sample 1538741 | NCBI WGS metagenome assembly OCPT01 (sample SAMN04571723, study PRJEB22368) | human gut metagenome | biome: human gut; material: stool | host: Homo sapiens | place: Luxembourg | collected 2012-12-06 | reverse complement strand
GAATCTTTGATGGTGAAGTAAGTTATAATAAATCCTGCTATATAAGAAATACATAAGCCTATAAAATAATTAAGCATTGAATTTGGTTGCATAATTGCAATAGCTACTAAACCTGATGGACCCCAAGCATTTGCTAAAACATGTGTTAACATAACATATGCTCCACCAAACCCAGCTCCAAGACCAGCTGTAATAAATGGTTTAAACATAGGAAGAGTAACTCCATAAATTAAAGGCTCCCCTACACCCAAAAATCCAGCAGGAAGTGCACCTACTATTACTTGTTTTAATCTTTCATTCTTAACTCTTCTAGCAATTAGGTATATTGCAATAGCTGCACCAACTTGTCCAGCGCCAGCCATTGCAAGTACTGGGAACAATGAAACACCACCCATAGCTTCTAATTGAACTGCATATATTGGAATTAATCCATGATGTAAACCTAAAAGTACCATTGGTAAAAATAATGCAGCTAATATATAACCACTAATTACACTAACAACTGGATTAGAAGAATTAATGATAATACTTAACAATGCTACCAATCCATCTGATATAAATCCTGCTAGTGGCATTATAATAAATACAAATAATATTGCAGTAATAAGTAAAGATAATAATGGAGCTAAAATTAACTCTAAAACATCTGGCATTCTTTTACGAATTGCTTTTTCTATCTTAGCTAATATATATACCCCCATTATAACTCCAATAATACCACCTTTACCTGTAGTTAAGATAGAATTTAGAGGAACTGCCTCATCATATAGTCCAAATGTTTGAGAAATTGCTACTATATTTGATCCTATAGAAATAGCACCAATCATACCTCCTAAAGCTTCAGTTGCACCAAACTGCTTTGCTGAATTAATACCTGTATAAATTGCAAAATATCCTAAGAATGCTCCCCCTATTAATGAAAACATTAATTGTGTTACTTGCCAAAAACCTTCAGCTGGTAATGTACCTTGACCTTGAAGTGTTGTTATTAAACTTGCTAACCCATTGAAAATACCTGCTGCTATAATTGCAGGGATTAAAGGTATAAATATGTTAGCTATTACATTAATAGCCTTTTTAAATTTATTTTCCTTTTGTGTACCTTTTATTGTAGCCTTATTTTCTTTCCAATCACCAGCTACTAAAGTATCCTTAGGTAACTTCAATTCCTCTATACATATATCTGCTACCTTTTTTGCCTTACCAGGACCTAAAACAATTTGTATATAACTACCATCTTGTACAATACCTAATATTCCAACTGTCTTTTTTAATTCTTCTGAATTTACTTTTGATTCATCCTTTAATGTTACTCTTAACCTTGTCATACAGTTTGCAACTTTCAATACATTATCTTTTCCACCTATTAGCTCAACTATTTTTTGTGCCAACTCTAAATTTGTCATATAATTATTCATCCCCCTTATAAATTGAATAATTTAAAACATCATGCAACTTTCATTAAGTGTAAATCTAGTAGAATTTTATTTTACATTTTTATCACCTCAATACTTTTAGTATATTATAATAATGATTTGTATATTTATTGCTCAAATAATAAATTATTGTTATAGACTTTTTAAACTAAATAATATAACCCACAAGATGTATAATTATATATCTTGTGGGTTATATTATTTCTACAAATTTCAATTAAATTTTATTATCATTATAATATTGAACTAAATTTTAATATTCTATATTATTTTCTTCACACCATTTAATTGCAATATTTCTCTCTGCTTCTTCTCTATAATCATACCAGTCATTAATTAAATCTTGATTTTCAATTTCTTGTCTTAAGCCTCTAAATGAATCTTTATTACTTAAAAGCTTTTCTTTTACTGGTATATCTTCTATTGTATTACAAAAATCAATCATCATTCCATGCTCATTAATATCATTATGTGATGGAAGTTGAATATAGTCATTTGGATTCATCTTAAAATCATGTAATGAAAGTATAAGCTCCTTTTCCCACTCTTCAAATTCTTCAATTTTATGTATATCATCAGCTTTATATGTTGCCGTACTACTATCTTCTATGTACATTATAACTCCAGTGTTCTTATTATAGTAATGTGTAAGTAGTTCCCCTTCAAACTCTATACATTCAATTACGTCATTTAAATCAGCTTTCATTTTATTATCCATTTATAATCACATCTTTCTACTTTATATTTACAAACTATATGTTATTTTATTATACATCATCTTATTGTTTTTGTATCCTTATTATATTTTTTATTAAATAAAGTCAAATTATTGACATGCATTTTTTTTTATGATACTATTGTAAAAAAATATTGTTCGTCTTGAATTTTTAAAAAGACTATAAATTTTGTTGTTTCTGACTTTAAACAACGAGATTTATAGTCTTTTTTTCTGTTGAAAATTAAGACAACTACAAAAGATAACTATGTAAGTTTAAGCTTACTAATAAAAAGGAGATGTTAACAAATATGAATCAATCTTATATGAAAGAAAAACCAATTTTACCATTGCTACTTTCTTTAGCTTTGCCAAGTATGATATCTATGTTGGTAAATTCTCTTTACAATATTATCGATAGTATATTTGTAGCAAAAATGGGTGAAAGCGCTATGACAGCAATATCATTAGTATATCCAGTGCAAAATCTAATTATTTCAATTGCTGTTGGATTTGGTGTTGGTATTAATGCAATGATTGCCCTTTATTTAGGCGCTGAAAAAAAAGAAAAAGCTAATTCTATAGCAACTCAAGGAATGGTATTTAGTATTATTCATGGTATTATACTTACTATTATTGGAATCATTATTATGCCACAATTTTTAAAATTATTTACTTCGGATACTACAATAATAAATTTAGGAATACGCTATTCAAACATTGTATTATCTTTTTCAGTAATCGTTATGCTTGGAGTTACATTTGAAAAAGTCTTTCAATCAGTTGGTAAAATGGTAATTGCAATGATTAGTTTAGTAGCTGGTTGTATTGTTAATATAATATTAGACCCTATCATGATCTTTGGACTTGGACCTATTCCAGCTATGGGAATTGAAGGTGCAGCTTGGGCCACATGTATTGGACAAACAGTAACATTACTTATTTATATAATTGCTTATTTACTTAAAGCTATTAATATTAAAATGTCATTTAAATATTTAAAACCTGGAAATCATATTTGTTGGAAGGTTTATTCAATTGGAATTCCTGCCTCATTAAACATGGCTCTACCTTCATTATTGGTATCAGCATTAAATGGAATTCTTTCATCCTTCTCTCCAATGTATGTAGTTATACTAGGTATATATTATAAACTTCAAACATTTATATACCTTCCAGCTAACGGAATAATTCAAGGTATGCGTCCAATTTTAAGCTATAATTATGGTGCCAAAGAATATAAGAGAGTTAAAAAAATATATAATATTTCATTACTATTAATTCTTGGAATAATGTTTTTTGGAATGATTTTATGCTTAGTAATTCCAAATCAACTACTTGGAATGTTTACTGATAATCCTGAAACTATAAAAGCTGGTGTAATAGCTCTAAGAATTATAAGTATAGGATTTATAGTATCTGCTTTCTCAATAGCAGCTTCTGGTGCATTAGAAGCCCTTGGTAAAGGCTTAAATTCACTAATAATTTCTTTATTACGTTATGTATTAATAATTATTCCACTAGCATTTTTATTAAGCCTTCCTTTTGGTGTAAATGGTGTATGGAATGCCTTTTGGATTACTGAATTAATTACTGCAGTAATTGCATATATTATATATAATAAATCAGTTAATAATCAGTTAATATAAATAATATCTAAAAAATATCGCTAACTTACAGAAGCTAGCGATATTTTTTATTTAAAATTATGTTTAATTTTCTTCACTGATACAGTTTTTCAAAAATCGATTGCTCTCTTTTAAATTTTTTAATATATATTCTCCATCTTTAACAGCTTCTATAAATTCTTTTTCTTCATAAAAATGATATTTTCCTACATAGTCTAAAGTATAACTTTTAAAAATATTATCATTTATAGCTTCGTTCATTATTAAATCACATCCATTTTTTATTGTTTGTTTAAAAGAATTTGATTACTTTATTATAGTATGTACTATATTTTTTCTTTTTATTTTATTCTCATTTACGAGTATATTATTTAAAAGTATAAATATAAAAATAATAGAGAATAGCTTTATAATAATTAATAAAACTATTCTCTATTTAGAAAAATCTATTACTTTTTATATGCTTTTGTTGCTTCAATGGCTTCTTCCTTTGAAGAAAAGATAAACTTACCAATATTAGAATCACTTACAGAATACGCCCCATTCCAATAATCACAATTATTGTCACTAGTTAAGAATATTAAATTTTCATTTCCTCTATGCTCTACATTTGATACCTTTAATTCCAGTAATGTTTTATGATCTGATTCAATAGTATAATAACTATCGCCTACGTTTATATTGTTCATTTTTATATCCTCTTTCTTTAATAAATTAATTAATTATTATTTATTAATATTTAAAACATTTTTTCACTTCCTATATCAAATCTATTTAGATGTGATTTTCTTTTTATCACCATTTTTAATAATGATTCTATATATTGCAAATTAAACCAATCAGCAAGATTATTATGTACATATATGTTAAATTATATTCCTTTTTTAGTATTTTTTTCTCATTTTCTTACAAATGCATTAGTAATTATTTTTTATACAATTATATTTCTTTTATCATTATTGCTAATTATTAATCATATACTATATTAATCAATGCTGGGGGTACTTAATTTGGATAATAATAAAGATGATCAAATAATTACTACTAAAAATTCTTATAATGTTTTTGCAATCGTAGGATTTGTTTTAGGAATTATTTCTTTTTTCCTTAACTTTTTTGGTATTGTAGGAATTTTAGCTGTAGTTTTTTCTGCAATTGGTTTATCTCAAATATCTAAAAATCAACAAAAAGGAAAAGTCTTAGCTATTTTAGGTATAATCTTTGGAGCAATTAATATCATTTATGCTATTTGCGCTATTTCACTTATTTTTTAACATTTTCAATTTTAATTGTACATTAATAAAGGATGGCATATGCCATCCTTTATCTTTTATTCTTCAGATTCATCTTCACTTACATTATTTGTTCTATAACTAATTTTAGCTACTGCTAAATCAACATTGCCTTCAATTACCATATCCTTTGAAATAGGTAAATCTCTAACAAGTATTTGGTTTCCTTCTTCTAATTTAGATACATCAATAGATATATTATCTGGGAACTTACCTACTTCCCCTTGTAATTCAACCTCATTAACAAATGATTCTAATAATAATCCTTTTGCTTCTAGTGCTTCTTGTCCATAGAATATTACTGGTATTTTTAGCTTTACTAATTCACCTTTACTTATGCTTTGGAAATCTATATGAATTATCTTTCCAAAAGGATCTTTTTGCATTTCTTTTACTATGCATTTCTTATAATCTCCATTTAAATTTAAAGATACTACAGAACTCTTAGGATATCCTAATAATCTAATCAACTCTCTTTTAGTGATTTTTGCAGATAAAGCCTTATTAAGATCTCTTCCATAAATAATACATGGAATTTGTCCATTCATTCGTACCTTTTTACCATTTTCACATCTTTCACTTATGTTGAATACTAAATTATCCATTCTAATCCTTCCTTTTCATTTATGATATATAGTTTTTTTATTCTGTACATCATATACTATTCAGAAAAGGTATTTAATATTACTTTAACTTCTACTCTTGACTGTTCTTATTTGTTATTTACATATAAATTTTTAACTAAAACATATCTTCTTAAACCACCATATTTTAATTTGTCTTTTTTTATTTCATAACCTAAATTTATAAATGTATTTACACTAAATTTATTATAAGGTGATGCTGTAGCACATAATAATTCATTATTATTTTCCTTTGCTATTTTTTCTAATTCTTCACACATCAATTTTTGAAGTTTATTTCCTCTATATTCATCTTTTACTATAGTTGCTTCTATTTGTCCGACCTTTAATATATCTTCGCCACATAAATCTAAATCATATGCATAATTAGATTCATCGTATCCCTTACTAACATATACGCCCATTGCTATAAGCTCATGATCACTTGTTACATATCCTATTACTTTTCCCTTACCATTTAAATATTCTTCAAACTCATCTTTTTCTGTTTCTGCATAAATTTCTTTATTTTCTAATCCATTTATTATAGCTTCTTGAAGCTCCATTATCTTATCTATATCTGATAATTTTAATTCTATTAATTGTGTATCTACCATTACTCCGTCTTTTCTTTTTAGTTTTAGTAAATTATTCATTTTTCTTTCTCCTTATATTGGTAATCCTAATTACTAAAGTGCATTATATCCCATGGAAATAAGAAAAGCAAGGATATGAACAACACCATATTAAACTTTAAGGTTTGTCCAATAATCCTTGACTTAAATAATTATAAACCTAATAATTTTTTCCAAGTATTAGGTCCTACAATTCCATCAGCAGATAATCCATTAGCTTTTTGATAAGAAATAACTGCTGCTTTAGTATTAGCTCCAAAAATTCCATCAGCACTTATACCTAATTTTTCTTGAAGTAACTTTGTAATATTGCCCCTAGCACCTTGCTTTAACATAGGGCATCCATTTAAAGTATTAGGACCTGCAATACCATCTACCTTTTGATTTGAAAAACCTTGTTTATTGCATTCTTCTTGTAATCTAGCCACCCAGCTATCATAATTAGTAGTTGGTGGGTTTGATGGAGTAGGCTCAGGTGTTGTAGAGTCTGTTGAATTTGTAGAACTATTGACTATAGCCTCTGCTATTGTCTTACCAATTTTATCATAACCGAGCTTCTTATATAAAGCAACATCTTCAGTTGCTTCAACAAAACAAACTTCTACTATCATTGATTTCATGCTAGTATGCCTCAATTCATACAAACCAGTTCTTACTTTTTGTCCTCTATTTTTAAATCCTAAAGAAGCCATTTTATTAACGACTCTTTTAGCTGTATCATATTCAGAATAAACACATACTTCAGTTCCTAACGCTCCATTATAAGAGCTATAAGCATTATTAAAGTGTATTGATACAAATAAGTCAGCACCCCAATTATTAGCTTCATTAACCCCATAACTTAAGTCTGAAGATGAAGATGAAGTTGTATCTGGTGGTGTAACATCAAGAACATTTATTCCTAATTGTTTTAAATATTTAATTACTGCATTTTTTACTAATCTATCTTCTGTCAATTCATCTATTAAAGCACTTGATCCTGGAACATTTGGACAATGTCCTCCTCTAACTGCAATTTTCATAATTAACACACTCCTTTAGTCTATATTATGAAAAGTCTAATGCTATTGTTCTGAATTTGTGTCATAATTCACCACTTTTCTTTTAAAACTCTATTTTTCTATTTTTTTAACATTATATATTCTAGATTTTCATTCTAAATCGCTACTAAATAATGAAAATATTAAAGCCATATTTTTTAACTTTTCATTTATATAATACAAATACTCTCTTTAATTTTTACAAAAAAATAAAGTTAATTTCATTAAAAAAATTAACCTTATTTATTGCTTATTTCTTATTCTATTTTATGGCCAGTATTTTCTATGCAACTTCTTATTTCTTGTTCTGTAGCTGGGTTGTTATATATAACTTCAACACTTCCCCTTGACATATCCACACAAACATTATTTACTCCATCTATTTTTTCAAGTGAATTTTTAATTTGTGTTTTCATATTTTCATTTGCTATTCCATTTACTATATAATGTTCTCTTTTCATTAATTCGTCTCCTTATGTTTAAAATCACATAAATAGTATTTACAAAAAGATATAATAATATTAAATTTATAAAAATCTATTACAAATTAGGTACTAACAAATTATTATAATTTAGTACTAATAAATATATTAGCTACATATATTTTTACTAAAAGATATCTTTTGTAAACGTTTTATTACTGCTGTTATATTCAAAAATAATTATTCAAGGAGGACTTATTTTGATTAGTTTTTTTGTCTGTCTAGCTATTTTAATTCTTGGCTATTTTCTTTATGGTAAACTTGTTGAAAAGGTATTTGGTCCAGAATTTGATAGAAAAACTCCAGCTTTAGTTCATCCAGATGGAGTTGACTATATGCCAATGAAACCTTGGAAATCTTTCTTAATTCAACTTCTTAACATAGCGGGTCTTGGACCAATATTTGGTGCTTTATCTGGAGCTATATGGGGACCATCTGTATATCTTTGGATTGTTTTTGGTACTATATTAGCCGGAGGTGTTCATGATTTTCTAAGTGGTATGTTATCAGTTAGAAATGATGGTGCTAGTATTTCTGAAATAGTTGGTATTTACTTAGGAAAAGTAATGAAAAATGTTATGAGAGTTTTTTCAGTAATTTTACTTGTTATGGTTGGGGTCGTATTTATGGTAGGCCCTGCTGGTCTTTTAGCAAAGCTTACTCCAAATTTTATGAATATTACATTTTGGACAATCGTTGTATTAATTTATTATTTTTTAGCTACCTTATTACCTATTGATAAAATCATAGGTAAACTTTATCCTATATTTGGTATATGTTTAATAGTTATGGCTCTTGGTATTGCAGGTGCAACAATTGCTCATAGTGGAACTAATCCAATGATGGAAATTACCTTTGAAAATCTTCATCCAAATGGTGCTCCAATTTGGCCATTAATGTTTATAACCGTTGCATGTGGTGCTATTTCTGGTTTCCATGCAACTCAATCACCAATAATTTCACGTTGCATTAATAATGAAAAAAACGGCAGAAAGATCTTTTATGGCGCAATGGTTGCTGAAGGTATAATTGCTCTTATTTGGGCTTCAGCTGGTGTTGCTTTCTATAAAGGTACTGGTGGATTACTTGCAGCTGGTGGTGGTAATTCATCTACTGTTTATGAAATGTCTATTGGTTTACTAGGTAAATTTGGTGGTGTACTTGCAATGATTGGTGTTATTGCTTGTCCAATTACTTCAGGTGATACAGCCTTTAGAAGTGCAAGGCTTACCATTGCAGATTGGTTTAAAATTGACCAAACTAAAATTCCTAAGAGACTTATGTTAGCAGTACCTCTTCTTGGAATTGGATATTTAATTTCCCTTATCGATTACTCTGTTGTTTGGAGATATTTCTCATGGTCTAACCAAACATTAGCTATGATCGTACTTTGGGCAGGCTCTGTATATCTTGCTAAATATGCTAAAGTTGCTAAACCTGCTTCATCATTAATTGCAGCATTACCGGCAACATTCATGTCCGCTGTAAGCTGTACTTATATTTTATATGCAGAAGAAGGATTTAAACTTTCAACAACAATAGCATATCCTATAGGAATAATCTTTGCAGCTGTTTGTCTTTGCTTATTTTTGTTTAAAACATTTATTCCTGCATTAAAAGCAAAAGCCAATTACTAAAATTTACTAATTATATAAAAATAAAAGATTCACAAAGCACTTTTACTTTGTGAATCTTTTTCATTTAATATATTTTTCACTCCAAAATCATTATTATAAATTATTTCATACCATATTATAATTCATGTGCAGTTTAATTTTACTTTTGTAATATATTTGCATCAATCATCATATCTAAAGTTATTCCCTCATCACTTACTAAAATAGAATTTAAATCTATTCCATTAAAATTTTCTTTAGAAATTATTACTTTATTATTTTCATACGCTACTATAATATCACTATTTACAAACCAGTCTTTAATGAAAGTTTTTAATGCTAAATTTACAATAAAATCAGCTAACTTTAAATCAAGAATCTTTACTGATCCAATATTAATAACTAGGTCCTTATTTTCATTTAAATTAGGCGATATATCAACCTTAATAGGTGTACTAATTTTATCTGTAACTGCATAATTAACATATAAACTAATATTATTGTCTTCAGTAACTGCTTCTAAGTTACTCATTTTATTATTTTTTGTCTTTTCTAAAAAGTAATTTATACCATTTACTATTGATTCTTCTGGTACAAATATTTTACCTTTAACTCCAATTATAGGGTTATTTATTATTTCTAGTTCTTCAGCTTTAACTCCCGCAATTGCATTAAGGAAATCCATTATATCTGAATCTACTTTTTCATTTGTTTCCTCTTTTTTTATATCTTCTTTTATTTCAGGTTGCTTTTCAACCTTTATAGCTACAAATACTATACTTCCTAAAATAAATAGTCCAAGTAGTATAGCTATTATTATATTTCTCTTTTTATTCATAAGATACCTCTTTTGTGTATAAAATAATTTTACTATATTATAATTCCATTACAATGATCTATTTCATGTTGAATAATTTGAGCTACAAACCCAGTAAATTTTTGCTTTTGTTTATTAAAATTTGCATCTAAATATTCTACTTCAATTTCTTCATATCTTATAGCTTTTCTAAAACCAGTTAATGATAAACAACATTCTTCTGCTTCATATCTTTTTTGCTTTTTTAAAATAACTGGATTTACCATTGGTACTATTAACTCTCCAGCAGCAAACACTATAATACGCTTTTTAACGCCTATCATATTTGCAGCCATTCCAACACACTCTTCAATATTTGCTCTTAATGTATCTATTAAATCTTCAATTATGCTTGCATCTTCTTTATTGGCATCTTCTGATTTTTGAGCTAAAAATAATTCATCTTTTACAATTGGTCTTATCATCTTTACTTCCCCTTTTCTACTATTACTCTTTTATTTTTATATAGTTTTCTCAAAAGCTATTCTTTTTGCACCATCTTCTAAAAAGATAATTCCACAATATTTGAAATTATTTTTCTTAAGTAAATTTTGCATTGGTATATTTTCCTCATGGGTATCAACTCTAATACTATGTATATTATTGCTTAAGCAAAGCTCTTCTGAATATTTAATAATTTCATGCGATAAACCTAATCCTTTATAATTACTATCTACTGCTATTCTATGAATTACCCCGTATTTATCATTTGTAATCCATTTACCATCAATAATATTTTCATATGATTTTTCTTCTTTAAATGAAACAACTGTAGTTGCTACTATATTATTATCTTTTAACATTACATAGCTTTGCCCATTATCTATGTCATTATTTATTACTTCTTTGTTTGGATAATTATTTTGCCATTGATTAATTCCTTGTAATTTAAAATACTCTTGAGCCTGTCTAATAATTTCCATTATTCTACTAACATCTGATTTTATCGATTTTCTAAATTCCATTTTATTCTCCTTAAGCTCTAGATTTTTCTTGCCAATACTTCTTTATATTTTCATTCATTTGTTTTTATAAGTTTAAATAATTTAACCTTTAACTGTTTTAGTATAATTAAATTTAGTTTAAACTTCAACTTTTTCCAATATATTTGCCAAAATTTAATCCACTAAGAAAGAGGTAAATTCTTATTGGATTATTAAACTCTATAATATACTTTTTAAAAATTGCCTTATTCTTTCATTCTTTGAATTAGTGAATTAGCTGCATTTTAATTCCATCTAAAAAAAACAAAGAGACGGTGTTGTTTAACAACATCATCTCTTTGTGTATATTATATATCTATTACAATAATTTATAAATATATTTTAGATATATATTCTTATTTTTCAATAAGTAATCAAAGAAATAAATCTTTATTACTTTTTTCTATATTAAGCTACCTGTTCAAATTGACTATTATACAACTCTGCATAGAATCCATCCTTAGCAAGTAACTCTTCATGATTTCCACTCTCTAAAATATCTCCATCTTTTAATACAAGAATAACATCAGCATTCTTAATAGTTGAAAGTCTATGAGCTATAACAAAAGATGTTCTTCCTTCCATAAGCTTATCCATTGCACTTTGAATTAAAAGCTCTGTTCTTGTATCTACTGAACTTGTTGCTTCATCTAAAATTAACATTGGAGCATCTTTAATCATTGCTCTTGCAATTGTAAGCTGTTGCTTTTGTCCTGCAGATAAATTAACTTTATCATTTAAAATTGTGTTATATCCATCATGTAATGTTTCAATAAAGTGATCTAAACCAACTGCTTTACATGCCTCTTTTATAACCTCATCACTTACTCCTTCTTTGTTATATACAAGGTTTTCTCTAATTGTACCTTCAAATAACCATGTATCTTGTAGTACCATGCAGAATAAATCATGAATATTTTCCCTTGTTAAATCACTTGTAGGAATATCATCAATTAAAATTTCACCACTATTAATTTCATTAAAACGCATTAGTAAATTTACTAGTGTAGATTTACCTGCCCCTGTAGGCCCAACTATGGCAACTTTTTGACCTGGCTTTGCAATTGCAGAAAAATCATTGATTATTATTCTATCTGATCCTTCATAACCAAACTTAACATTTTTAAATTCTACTTTTCCTTTAGCATTTTCAAGTGATTTAGTCTTATGACTTTCATCTTCCATTTCTTTTGCTTCTAAAAATTCAAAAACACGATGACTTGCAGCAGCTGCTGATTGTAAATTTTGAACTCCTTGAGCCATTTGAGCTAAAGGTTGAGTAAAGTAACGAACATACATTATAAATGCTACAATTACCCCAAAAGAAATATTACCATTCATTGCAAGAGCTGCACCTACTACGCAAACTGCAACATATCCTAAATTTCCTATAAATGTCATAATAGGCATCATTAATCCTGATAGGAATTGAGCTTTAAATGTACTATTTTTAAGTGTTGAATTTAAAGCCCTGAACTTATTATCCATTTGTTCTTCTGCATTATAGGCTTTTACAATAGTATGCCCTGAATATACTTCTTCAACATGTCCATTAATTTTTCCTAAATATTCTTGTTGTCTCATAAAATACTTTTGAGAGCTTTTCATAATTATCATCATTAGTGCAAAACCAATCATTGTAGCTAGTACTGCAGTTACTGTCATTATGACATTTGTCTTTAACATCATAATTAAAGAACCAAAGAATAAACATATTGCACTAATTAATGTTCCAACACTTTGATTTAACGCTTGCCCTATAGTATCTACATCATTTGTAACACGAGAAAGTAAATCCCCAGTAGTATTATTGTTATAATATGACATTGGTAATTTATTTATTTTCTTAGAAATATCACTTCTTAAGTTTTTAGAAACTTTTTGTGTAATAGTTGCCATAATATAACCTTGAGCAAAAGTTAAAATTGCACTAATTACGTATATAGCAACTAATGTTAGTCCTATTGATGCTATTTTATCTAAATCAATACTAGTCATTATCCCAGCTGTAATAATATCTGTCATTTCTGATAGCTTATCAGGTCCTATTATAGTTAATATAGTTCCTATAACTGCACTGGTCAAAGCAATAATTATTACTGGAATATATTTTTTACAATAAGTTATAAGCTTACTTAAACTTTTTTCTGAATTTTTACTTTTGTTTCTATTCATTATACAACCTCCTCCTCTGAAATATCTGAACAAGCTGCTTCCATGTCCACAGCTAATTCCTCCTTTGAAAGTTGAGAGTATGCAATTTCTTTATATACATTACATGTTTTCATTAATTCATCATGTTTTCCTATACCAACCATTTGACCATCTTCTAATACAATAATCTTATCTGCATCTCTTATACTACTTATTCTTTGAGCTACGACAAGCATTGTTGTTCCTATACTTTCTTTTTTCAAGAATTTACGAAGTTTGCTATCTGTTTTGTAATCAAGAGCTGAGAATGAATCATCAAAAATTAATATTTCTGGATAACGTGCTATTGCTCTTGCTATTGATAAACGTTGCTTTTGACCTCCTGAAAGGTTAGTACCACCTTGTGAAATATGAGCATCATATTCTCCATCTAAATTTTCAACAAACTCAGCTGCTTGTGCTGCATATACCCCATAAATAACATCATTTTTTGTAATTTCTGATTTGCCATTTTCTCCAAATGCTACATTTGATTCAACTGTTCCTTCGAATAAAGTAACCTTTTGAGAAACATATCCTAATTTATTTCTAAGATATTTTTGATCATATTCTTTTACATTAACTCCATCCACTAATACTTCACCTTCTGTAGCATCATAAAAACGTGGAATAAGATTAATTAATGTACTTTTACCAGCACCAGTTGCTCCTATAAATGCAATTGTTTCTCCTCTATTAGCTTTAAAACTAATATTTTTTATAACATAATCATCTGCATCTGGATATTTAAAACTAACATTTTTAAATTCAACTTGTCCTAATACTCCAATTGGTGATTGTGTATTTGTTCCATTTTTTATAGTAATTTTAGTCTCTAATACCTCATTAATTCTTTTTGCTGCTACAGTTGCACGTGGCATTATAATAAATACCATAACAAGCATCATAAATGCCATTATTACTTGTATTGCATATGATGAAAATACTATAACATCTGAAAATAATCCCATTTTTTCAGTAATATTTGCATTTTGAATTAATACTGCTCCAACCCAATAAATAGCAAGACTAACTCCACTCATTATAAATGTTATACTTGGCATTAATACTGCCATAACTCGATTTGTAAACAAGTTAACTTTTGTAAGATCATTATTTGCAACTTCAAATTTATCTTCTTGATATTTTTCTGCATTATATGCACGAGTAACAGAAATTCCCGAAAGATTTTCTCTTGAAACACGATTTAAGTTATCTGTTAATTGTTGAAGTTTTGTAAACTTTGGAAGAGCTAACACAATACAAGTACCAACAATTAATATTAATACTACAACTGCACCAGCTACAGTTAATGATAGTTGCCAGTTTCTACCTACAATCTTTAGTATTGCCCATACTGCAAGTATAGGAGCTTTTATTAAAGCTTGTAATCCCATAACTATAAATGTTTGAATTTGATTAATATCATTTGTAGAACGTGTAATTAAACTTGCTGTAGAATAATTATTAATCTCTTCCATAGAAAATGATTGAACCTTATCAAACATTTTAAATCTAAGTCTTGCAGACAAATTAGCTGCTATTTTTGCCGCTAAAGCAGCAACAATAATAGAAGCTACTAAACTTCCTAATGCACAAAGTAACATCCATCCACCTGAAGTTAAAATTTCACTCATCTCACTTCCTGGTGTTTGTACAAGTTGTGTAATTTCACTCATATAATCTGGTAATTTTAAATCAAGCCATACTTGTGAAACTACAAATGCAATACTAATAATTAAAAGTATCCATTCCTTCCCCTTAAAGTTTTTAAATATTTTTAACATATATTAAATCTCCTTCCTTGATGTCTTGATTAAATCATATATTATAAAAATTAACTGAAAATAAACTAAATCTACCTTTTATTAATTTAATTATTAGAAATAAAAAAACTGATAACCACTAAATTTATAGTAGCTATCAGTTCTTAAATAAATTACATTGTATTTAATTTTTATATTTGCTCTATTGGCAATATTATTGTAAATTTTGTTCCCTTTGAAACAATACTCTCACATTCTATTGTTCCACCATGCAATTCTATTATTTTCTTAACTATAGTAAGACCAAGTCCATTACCTTTAGTTGAATGAGAAGTATCTTCTTGATAAAATTTATCAAATATTTTAGATACGACCTCTTTAGAAATTCCTATTCCCGAATCTATAATAGTAATTAAAATTTCCTTTTCTTTTTTCTTCATATTAACACTAACTAATCCATTTTCATTATTAAATTTAATTGCATTATCTAATAAATTTAGCCATACTTGATTTAGCATTTTTTTATTAGCATATATATTACAATCTTCAATATTAATATCTAATGAAATATTTTTAGACTGAAACTTAGAATCTAAAAGTAATATACTTTGACGAATTTGCTCACCTATATTGAACATCTGCTTTTCTTTTAATATAGCTTGAGTTTCAATTTTAGAAAGATTTAAAACATTAGTAGCAAGTGATGTTAACCTTTTAGATTCTTCTATAATTATATCTAAATATTCATTTCTTTCTTCTTTAGAAAGATCATCATCCTTTAAAATTTCCGCAAAGCCTTTAATAGATATAATTGGTGTTTTAAATTCATGAGAAAAATTATTTATAAAATCTGTACGTAATACTTCAATACTACCTAATTCTTCTGCCATTGTATTAAAATTTTTAGATAATATTCTAAATTCAGGTGGCTTTCTTATATTTAAACGGGCTGAAAAATCTCCACGTGATAGTTTATCTGTTGCTTCGATAAACTCTCTAACATTTTTTAATACAGCTCTACTTGAACATGCAGAAACTACAACACCTATTAAAATACATGAAACTAATGTAATTATAGGTAATACCATTATACCTGTAATATTTTTTTCATTTAAAATTCCTAGAGCAAATGATATATACATTAAAACCCCTGTAATAACTGTAGTAATTAAATTAATCATGAATATAAAAATCCCAAAATGCATTGATAATGTTATTCTTTTAGTTAACTTATTCACTTTTCTTTACCGCCTTATATCCTAGTCCCCTAACAGAAATTATTTCAAATTCTGGATAAGAATCAAAACGCTTTCTTAATCTGTTTATATGAACATTTACCGTTGTATCACCACTTTCAGTTTCCATTCCCCAAATTTCATCCATTAATTGAATACGAGTAAATATTCTATCTGGATAAGATAAAAGTTTATATAATAGATAAAATTCCTTTTGTGGAAGGGTTTGTTTTTCATCTTCACGTGATACAGTTAAAGTATCATAATCCAAAGTTACTTTTCCAATTGTAAGCTTTCTAGCACTTGCTATTTGTGATCTTCTAAGAAGAGCTTTAATTCTAAGAAGCATTTCCTCTGTATCAATAGGTTTTGTCATATAATCATCTGTTCCAACAATAAATCCTCTTTTCTTATCTTCTGGAAGCTGTTTTGCCGTTGCCATAAGTATCGGTATCATACACTCTGCATCTCTAAGTTCTTTAGCAAATTCATAACCATCCATATTAGGCATCATTATATCTAAAATAATCAAATCAACATGGTTATTTTCAAGTACTTCCATTGCTATAACGCCATCCTCAGCCTTTAAAACTGAATATCCTTCTCTTTTTAAAATAGTTTCTAATAGTTTTCTTGTATGTTTATCATCTTCAACTACTAATATATTAATCATGAATTTCCTCCTCCAACATTTATAAATTATCCTCTACCCAAAATTCATTTAAAACGTGTTTAAACTTTAAATTGTATTTTATTACTAGATTTTTTACTTTTATAATAATACTAAATAATAAACTTAACATAAACAAAATGTTTATTACTGTTAAATACATTAGAATAAATCATCATATTTAATATTTTACAATAGATTTATTTACCAATCCATAATTCATATTATAATAATAAAAAGAGAAGTTGTACCCTATTTACTTAGTTGTGCAACTTCTCTTTTTTATAATTAAATCCTTATTTCTTTTTCATTGAACGTATAACTTCAACTCTTGTTACAACATTATTTGTTATTTTTGCTACTCTTAATGCAAATCCTGGATAATAAATACATACTCCTGTGCCTAACTCTAGTTTTCTTGCTTCTATTTCCTTTAGTACAATATCTTCTAATGTATCTTCTTTATTTTCATGTGGTATATCGATATGTTCTAAAAAGTTTATCCTTTTTACTCTTTCACTACTTCTATAAATAGTTTTATCAACTTCATCAAAGTTATAAAATAAGTACTTTCTTGTAGCAAACAATGCTGCTATAGCTAGTACCCCTATTAAATTTTGGAATATTGTCATGTGTTCAACTATTAATTGTCTTGCAATAGCAAAAAGTAAAACTTCAATTACAGTTTCTGGTGTATGTTTACATAACATCTTTATAAATTCTATTCCAATAACAAAGTTAAATGCTATTGAAAGATAATCATTAAATGCATCTAAATTATTTCTAAATGAGAATACCGATGTAATATCAAAAATTAGATATATAACAGATATTCCAATACAAATTGCTAAAAGTACCCCTATTATAGTCTCAAGTGTATCTACTACTTTTAGCACCTGTTCTTTTATAAATTTCTTCATAATATTTACTCCCCTACTTAATATCTAATTATTTAATAAAACTAAATATAAAAATACCATAATTATAATTATATCTCGTATTTTTACATTCTTATTTTTATTTATTTTTTTATTATATCATGAAATATCCCTCTTTTATGTGATAACAATTACATTTTTCTATTATTTTTACATTAAATATATTATTTTGGCTTTGTTTTAAAATAGTGTTGAAATTATCATAACATAATAGGATGTCCATTTGGACATCCTATTTGAATCGCAATATATTAATATTGTTTCAGAATACTATTTTGGATAAAACATTAATATGAATGCTTTAGCTATAGTATCTGTTTTATTAAAATAATAGTGTGATTTATTCGCTATAAAATGTATTACCTCTCCTTCATTAACAATAAATTCTTCACCGTTTAAATTTAATGTTAATGTTCCAGATGTTATTAGTGCATATTCTTCTACATCTTCATAGTGAGCTGATTCTTCCGTTTTAGATTTTGGAAGATATTCGTTAAAATAAATTTCAAGGTTTTTATCATTATCAAAATTTACTAATGGATAACAAGAATAACCATTTTCTCCAATAGATTGTTTTTCAGAAAATTTATATATTTTTGCAGTATGACTATTTTCTTCTTTTAAGAAATAATTTAAAGGTATTTTTAAGCTATTTGCTATATTCCATAAAACAGTTATTGATGGATTTCTAATACCTCTTTCAATTTCACTAATCATACTTTTACTTACATTAGAATTAGTAGATAGTTCCTCTATTGTTAACCCTCTATTTTTTCTAATACTTTTTAAATTTTTTCCAATATTGATATTAATATCTCTCATAAATTAATTTCTTTCCTTTTTAGTTTATTAATACTTGACATAATTATTTTCTAAATTTATAATACTATTAATTTTATATACCGAAATTTCTATCGATATATCGAATTGTTGGTATTATTTCCCTATAACTTATCTGTTTATAAGTATAATTATATCACTTTTTTTTAGTATTTAAATTAAAATTTTATTTATTAGTAGATATTATTTGTTATAGGTTCAAATTATATAAGTAATAAAATATACAATTTAATGGAGGAATACTCGATGAAAAAAATACTATTTGTTACAGATTTATATTATGAAGCAAAAGGAAGACTTTATTATGAAGAAGATTTATTTCTTACTTCAGAATTAAGAAAAGATTTTAATTTAGTTATCTGTAATCCTAAGGATATGAATAGTTTTACAGATGATTTTGATTTAACTATATTTAGAAATGCTGGTCCAGTAGCTAATTTTAAAGATGAGTATGAGCTATTTAGAAATAATGTGAAATTAAAAAATTTAAAAACATATAATTCTTTTAATGGCAAAGGAGATATGAATGGAAAAGATTATTTAATTGAATTAACAAAGAAAAATTTTGATGTTATAAAGACTATTGATACTATAAATGATTTTTCTAAACTTCCAGAGGTTGAAACATATGTTATAAAACCAAAAGATGGTGCTGATTCTATAGGTATGGAGTTTTTATCTAAAGAAGTTCTTTTAAGAAGAGTAGATAAAAATGATAAAAATACTTTAATTCAACCACTTATAAACTTTGAGTATGAAGTATCATTTTATTTTATAGATAAAGAGTTCCAATATGCCCTTTATGCTCCTGATAAAAATAGAAGATGGGAACTTAAAGAATACAAAGCAACTAAAGAAGATTTAGATTTTGCAAATAGTTTTATCGAGTGGAATAATATAAATCATGGAATCCAAAGAGTTGATGCTTGTAGAGATAATAATGGTAAACTTTTATTAGTTGAATTAGAGGACTTAAACCCTTATCTATCACTTTTAGATATTTCACCTAAGCTTAGAGATAAATTTGTAAAAAAATTAAAATTATCTCTACAAAAATTACTTGATAAAATTTAGTAGATAGCTATATAAAATGGATAGATACATTCATTTTGTATAGCTATCTATTTTATTAGTAATTTGATACGTCAAAATTGTTAATCAATATAAGCATGAATTTACATCTGAGTATATAATGATTATTATCCTGATTATACATTTCTAATGTAGAATCCAAAATCATATTTGTACATATAAAAATTTTAAATATTTTTATCAAAAATATCTTGTAACAGAAAAACTATAAGAAGTCATATGTAGCTTCGTCAATACACCCACCATAATTTTCACTTTTTTTTTCTAACCCCCTATTCGCATTAAAATACAATTGTTCATCAATCATTATATTTATTGTACACTAAAAATAGTAAAATTAAAACAAATTTTACCTTTATGCATATATTGGTCTTCTAATCTTAAAATCCTTTATTAAAGATACAGAATGTGTTGAATTAGCATGAATAAAGAATTTTTTAGGTTTATTCCTTTCCATTTCTGTTTTAAATAATTGGGTCCATTTATACCAAAATAGGTAGTTTGTTAGGAACTTGGTTGAAACACCATTAAACTTTCTTATCCATCTTTTTAAGCTACTATGAAAAGCATTGACTCTTTGAATATTATAAATATCCACAGTTTTTCTCCCGCCCCTAATTTGATGTAATTCAAAATTATGTTGAGCCGCAAATGGGATATAACTCCTATGTTTATCAGTACATAAAATAGAATTTTCTTCAACAACCTCTGATAAAGCCCTATTTATATCAGTATAGTTAGGTCTGCCATCACATATTAAACCAGTATATATATTTCCTAATCTATCTACACCACATAATACACAGGCAAATTCCTTTGATATACCTCTTGTATTTATTTCTTTACCACGCTTTCTTGATTCCCTTGGCATAGTAAAATTAGAACTTTTGCTATGATTCCCTTTATAGCTAAGGGCAAAGTATGTCTCATCGAGTTCAATAACACCCTCAAGAGAGCCGTAGCCAATAAATTTTCTAATAGCGTCTATAATTTTATGTCTCCAAAAGAAAGCTGTTGCAATATTAATCTCAACAATTTCGGCACATTGCCTAATAGTGTTACCATTTATCATACATTGAGCATATAGTAGCCATTTATCTAATCCCTTTTTACTACTTGAAACTGGGGATTTAGAAAAATCATTGAAAGTTTTTTTGCACTCTGGATTTTGGCATTTATACCTTTGTTTAACGCCATTCTTACCATGATATTTTCCATACTTAGATATTTTATCATGATTGCAAAAAGGACAGCACTTCCCCTTGTTAAATCTATTTTCAGCGATTTCTTCATCTATAGAGTTAGTTATTCCATTTGACATCAATACAGTCTTTAAAAAATCAAATACCTTCTCTTGCTCATATGTATTTAATTGTGAAACTTGCTGAATAACATTATTAACTCTTGGCATAAAAAAACTCCTAAATAGTAGTTATATTATATATTATAACCATATTTATAGAGGTTAATCAAATTTCAACAGTTTATTAAAACAAAGCCTTCTTTTTTATATAATTCATTATTTAATCCTTGTTTATCTTTATCTAATTGAAAATTCCATTCACCATGCAAATTTATTTTAGTCATATCTATTCCCATCCTTTTATATAGTTAAAATTTATAATCTAATTATTATAAAAATACAATTAAATTTTATATGTAATTAATTATAATATTAACCTTTTACTTTAAATACCCGAAAAATATCACCAAAATTATAGTATTTATTTTATTACCTACATGAAAATTCAAATTATTTAATAGTTAAATAAATATATTTATTAATTAATTAATAAAAAAAAGTGCACTGATGTAAACTGATATCTATAAACTTAAACACTTTTTTACAAGTGTCTAGTCTATAGGTATCAATTTATAAGTGCACCTTTTTATTAATGTCTTCTTGCGAAATCTACAAATACAAATTTATCTGGCCTATGTCTTGACTCTGTATACTGAAATAAACTTGTATCATCTAAATATGTATAGCTTTTAACTACTACTATCATATCAAAGCCCTTCATATCTAAATACTTTTTATCTTCCTCTGAAGCATTTTGAACTGTTATTTCTTTTTTTGCATATGCTATCTTTAATCCTAACACATTTTCAACATATTTATATAAAGAATTCTTGCATATATCTTCAGTAAGATTTTCTACAAATTTTTGAACTACGTAATCCTTATCTAATATTACCTTTTCTCCATCTATAGTTCTTGCTCTTACTATTCTCCATACTTTCTCATCTTCATTTATCTCAAGCCCTTTTGAAATGTTTTTTTTAGGAATAATACACTCTAAAGCCTCAACTGTTGTTTCAATAGCCCTTCCTGACTTTTCACTAAGCTCTTTAAGACTAACTACACCTGAAACTGGGAAATTAAACTTATTTATGTCTAAAACAAATGAACCTTTTCCTTTACTTTTTTGAATATATCCATTTTGTTCTAGCATATTTAAAGATTTTCTTACAGTATCCCTTGAGACATTATACTCATCCATTAATTCCTTTTCAGAAGGTAATTTATCATTTGCTACATATTCTTTACTTTCAATTTTATTAACTATAATGTTATATATATTTAAATACTTCTTATCCATTTCATCACCATAGTTATTTTATCATAAATATCTACTATTTCTCAATATAATAAACTATTGACTCATATGGTCTAAGTATTATTTCTTCCTTTAATTTGCTAGAATTTGAATAATTTGATATTAATGTATTTACTTTATATTCATTGCATAATAATTCTGATGGTAATTTTACCATTGTTTCTTCACCATAGAAGTTATTTAAAACTACTAAAGTTTTATTTTCATAATTTCTTGTATAAGCTAATACTTTGTTATGTTCTTCTAATATCATTTCTATATTACCTTTTGAAATAACATCATATTCTTTTCTTAAAGATATTAACTTTTTATAATGGTAAAATACTGAATCCTTATTTTCTAATGCCTTTTCCGCATTTATTTCTTTATACATTTTACTAACTGGTATCCATGGAGTTCCTACAGTAAACCCTGCATTTTCTTTACTATTCCATTGTATCGGAGTTCTTGAATTATCTCTTGATTTTGATCTTAATATTTCTAAAATATCCTCTTCAGTTTCACCTTGTTCTTTTAATATATTATAATAATTTATAGATTCAACATCTCTATATTCTTCTATTGAATCAAAGTAAGGATTAGTCATTCCAAACTCTTCACCTTGATAAATATAAGGAGTTCCCCTCATCATATGAATAGTTGTTGCTAACATTTTACCACTTTCATTATGATACTTTTTATAATTTCCAAATCTAGATATGGCTCTAGGTTGATCATGATTGCACCAAAATACTGCACTCCATCCATTACCCTCTTGCATTTCCTCTTGCCATTGTTTGAATATATCTTTTAACATCTTAAAATCAAAATCCATCATTGTCCACTTATCACCATTTTTATAGTCAACCTTTAAATGATGGAAATTAAACACCATTGAAAGTTCTTTTTCTTCAGGATTTGAATACTTAATACAATTATCTACTGATGTTGAAGACATTTCTCCAACTGTAATTATATCTTCATACTTACCAAATGTATTTTTATTAAGTTCTTTTAAATACTTATGAATATTAGGTCCATCAGTATAAAATCTTCTTCCATCACCTATATTGTCACTTTCAAACACTTCTGGCTTTGAAATAAGATTAATTACATCTAATCTAAAGCCTTTTACCCCTTTATCTAACCAAAAGTTTACTACTTTATAAATTTCACTTCTTACTTCTTCATTATCCCAATTTAAATCACCTTGTGTAACGTCAAATAAGTGAAGATAATATTCATTAAACTCTTCTAGATACTCCCAAGCATTACCACCAAATTTTGAAACCCAATTAGTTGGAGGTTCATTATTTTTCCCTTCCTTAAATATATAGAAATCTTTATACTTCTTATCACCTTTTAAAGCTTTTTTAAACCACTCATGTTCAGTAGAAGTATGATTAAATACCATATCTAACATAATATCAATATTTCTTTTTTTTGCTTCCTCTACAAGATTATCGAAATCTTCCATAGTCCCCATTCTTGGATCTATTTTGTAGTAATCTGCAACGTCATATCCATTATCTTTTTGAGGAGATACATAAACAGGAGTTAACCATATATAATCTACACCAAGTTCTTTTAAATAATCTAGTTTTTCTGTTACTCCGTTTATATCTCCAATTCCATCTCCGTTTGAATCATTAAATGACTTAGGGTATATTTGATAAACTACACTTTCTCTTCATTTTTTCTTTGTAAGTATATCATTGCAAGTACAGCTGATCCTTGAGCAATATTTGATAAAGCAATCATTGGCCATAATAATGTACCACCAACTTGTGACATTAATTGAAGGTCAATTGCATTTGTCATGTGATGTAAACCAGTAATAACTAATGGAGCATAAACAAATCCAAATATACCTGCAAATAACCAACTAAATGATGAAGTTAATCCTGAATAAACAACTGTTGAAATCATATCTCCAATTTTCCAACCAATAGGTCCAAGTACTGTATGTGCTATAAGTACTGATGGTACTAATGCAAAGAATGGTACTATTATCATTGAAATTGCAGCTGGTGATATTTTTCTAAAGAATTTCTCTAAATAAACTAATACAAACCCTGCTAATATCGCTGGAATAACTTGTGCTTGATATCCAATCATATTAACTTTAGCAAATCCAAAATCCCAGAATGGAATATCAGCTCCACCTGATACCGCATATGCATTTAAAAGTTGTGGTGATACTAATGTAATACCTAATACTATACCAAGTATTTGAGTAGTTCCCATCTTCTTAGTAATTGCCCATACGATTCCTACAGGTAAGAAGTGGAATATCGCTTCACCTATTAGCCATAAGAAACTATAAGTTCCTGCCCAAAATTGTGATATTTCAATTAATGTTTTTGTTCCATCTTCGAAGAACTTTACATCACCTATGATATTTCTAAATCCTAAAATAAGACCTCCAACTATAATTGCTGGAATAAGTGGTGAAAATATCTCTGCTAAATTTGCCATTAACTTTTGAATAAAGCTCATATTTGATTTAGCTGCATCTTTAACACTATCCTTACTTACTCCTTCAATACCAGAAACCTTTACAAAGTCATTGTAAAAATCAGTAACTGTATTTCCAATTATTACTTGGAATTGTCCAGCTTGAATAAATGTTCCTTTTACACATTTTAATGCTTCTATTTTTTCTTTATCTGCTTTACTTGTATCCTTTAATACAAATCTCATACGAGTTACACAATGTGTAACTGCACTAATGTTTTCTTTTCCGCCAACGTATTCTAGTAACGCTTTTGAGTCATCAATATACTTTCCCATCTTTTTACCTCCTAACATAATGACCTGTACGCATATTATTGTCCTACGCCATCAACAACCTGTACGTACATCTTGTCTATGTATCAACAATAACTTGTACGTATATGTTCGTCAACACATTTTGTAATCATTTTCTTAAAAATATTTGATTTATATATTTTATAAGTATTCTCAAAATGAATTATTTTATATGTATTTTCATATACTCTATTAGCACTTACTTGGAGGTTAATATGAAAAAATTTAGTGAAATAAAAGAAGATTTCACAGATTGGATTATCGGAGCTACTAAAGAAGATTTCTTAAATGTAGTAATTATTTATTCCAAAAGATTAGGATTAATAGCTTTAGGTTTTGTTTTAGCACTAATTGTAAACGTTATTTTTTCAACACCTGTAGAAGGAACTGAAGAATACAAAACTTTAAATTCTCTCTATGAAAGCTCCAAGGAATATGGTGAATCACTTAATGAAAAAGTAACTGAGTTAAAAAAATCTATTAAAGACTTAGAGGAAGAAAACTCACTCCTTACAAAAAAGGTAGAAGAAGCTGCTCCTTGGTTTGAAATGAAAGAAGAGGAACGTAAAGCCGAAGAAGAAAGAATTGCGCAAGAAAAGGCCCAAAAAGAAGCTGAGGAAAAAGCAAAAAAAGAGGCTGAAGAAAAGGCTGCTGCTGAAAAGAAAGCACAAGAAGAAGCCGCTGCTAAAGAAGCTGAAGCTCATAAATATGAAACTGGTCTAACTTGGGAAGACATAGCTAGAGAGGGTAAAATCGGAACACTAGGTCAATTCGAAGGTAAAATTATTCAAGTCATGAATGGTAATGGATATACTCAATACAGAGTAGCAATAAACGGAAACTATGATACTATAATGCTAGTTGAAATTGATGATAGCATAAAAACTGAAACTTTATTAGAAAATGACTATATATACTTTAAAGGTTCATCTGCTGGTAATATGACTTATACCACAGTTTTAGGTGCCGAAATGACTATACCAGCTTTTATAGTTGATGAAGTTACTAGATAATTATCTAATTTAAATTAAAAATAGATTTTACAGACCTCTAATAAATAGTATTAGTAGTCTGTAAAATTTATAAATACGATCTCTATTTTTTTTGCCTTTAATTAGTATACTAAAACAAACTTATGAAAACTTATTAATTATAAAATCTACCTTTATAAAATAATCTATGTATTCATAAACTAACTCTTTATATAAGTTATATAAAATCAAACCTCATAAGATAAGAAAAAATATTATTTTTTAAGTTTAATCATAAAAAAAATTTGTAACTTTACCTTTCATATGATATCTTTCTATTTAGCACATAATTTTTATCAAATTTTTGGAGGATATACTATGTCATTTATTCTTTTAATTATAGGTTTCTTTTTTCTTATAAAAGGAGCTGATTTATTTGTTGATGGAGCTGCTTCTATAGCAAGAAAATTTAATATTCCATCAATGATAATAGGACTTACCATAGTTGCAATGGGGACAAGTGCTCCTGAGGCTGCTGTAAGTATTACATCTTCATTATCTGGGCAAAACGATATGAGCGTAGCTAATGTAGTTGGTTCAAACTTTTTTAATATTCTTGTAGTTCTTGGTGTTTCTTCACTAATATCTAAGCTACCTGTACAAAAAAATACAATAAAAAAGGATACACCTTTTTTATTAATTGTAAGTGGTTTGCTTTTAGTATTTGGAATTAATAAATATATAAGCAGAATTGAAGGATTAATATTATTAATTGTTTTTGTATACTTTTTATATTCCACAGTTAAAATGGCCAAATCTGCAACAAATTTAGATAGTTCATCTGATAATGAAATTGCCTTAGCTGAAAGTGATACTACTACACAAACTCCAATATTAAAAACTGTTATTTTAAGTGTAATAGGAATTTTAGGTATTGTTATAGGTGGAGATATGGTTGTTGATTCTGCTACTTCCATTGCAACTTTATTCGGTATGAGTGCAAATTTAGTTGGTTTAACTATTGTTGCTATTGGAACATCATTACCTGAATTTGTTACTTCTATAGTTGCAATAAAGAAAGGTGAAACTGAAATTGCAATTGGAAATGTAATTGGATCAAATATATTTAACATATTACTAGTTTTAGGGCTAGCTACTTTCATTTCCCCAATAACAATTAGTACTTTAGCATTAATAGATATTATTTTTATGTTATGTATAACAATACTATTATATCTATTTATGAAAAAAGATTATTCTCTATTAAAAAAACATGGCATTATTTTAGTAGGAATTTATATAGTTTATATGAGTTATACAATAATTAGATAATATTTATAAATAAAAAGAAATCTTAGTTGCTTTTTTCAGCTAAGATTTCTTTTTTATATAAAACATATTTATTTCTATAATCTTCCTTAACTTCTAGAATAACCAAATACTAAAAATTAAGCTCTTTATATTTATCACGTACTATTTTACATGAATTATCGAAATTTCTTTGTTCCTCTTCTGTTAAATTTAATTCAACAATTTCCTTTACTCCTTGGCGATCAATTATTGCTGGCACACTTATAAAAATATCATGTTCATTATACTCTCCAGACAATAAAGTAGATACTGGTAAGATTCTATTTTCATTATGTAAAATAGTTTTTACTATTCCAGCTACAGATGCTGCAATCCCATAAGATGTGTTTCCTTTTTTATGGAATATTTCCCATCCACCTTTAATAGTTTCTTCTTCAAGAGAATCATATGGTTCTACCCCAACTCTCTCTTTATTATCTCTTACAATACTTTCAAAATCTTTTCCGCCTACTGTAACAGTGCTCCAAGATACAAGCTCACTATCACCGTGTTCTCCTATAACAAATGCCTCAACACTTCTTGGATCAACATCTATACGTTTTGCTAAGTAATATTTAAGTCTAGCTGTATCTAAAGTTGTTCCGCTTCCAATAACTTGATTCTTCGGAAGACCTGATATTTTCCATGTATAATAAGTCATAATATCAACTGGATTAGATACTACGATAAAAATCCCTTCAAATCCACTTTCCATTACAGAATCTACAACTGATTTAACTATGTTTTGAGATTTTTCTAACATTTTTAAACGATCATTATCTGTAATTGCCATAGGTGCAGAAGCTGTCATTACTACAATATCAGCATCCTTACAATCTTTATAATCTCCTACACTTATTTTTACATTTCTATTCATAAATGCACCTGCATGATTTAAATCAAGAACTTCACCTAATGCTTTATCCCTATTTATATCTATTAATATAATTTCATCACAAAGCCCCTGATTTTGTAAACAAAAGGCTGTAGTCACACCTACATTCCCAGCCCCTATAATTGCAACTTTACTATTTTTTATTAGCATATTTACTGCCTACCTTTCTGTCTTTCATTTATACTTCGCCCCTATTTTTATATCCTATAGGATAATTATAAAGAACATATTTTATTTTCATATATGATTTTACCATTTCACTTAATTTTAGTAAATATTTCTTAGCATGACATAAGTAACATATCTCTTTCTCTATATTAACCTTATCCTTTTCATTTCATATATTAATATTATTAATTCTTTTAAGGTGCAATATGAAAATATACGAAAATATAAATATAAATGAACTACAACTATTAGGAAAAGGTACTCAAGGAAGCGTATATAAAATAGATGATAAAAAATGCATAAAACTATTTAGATAACTCCAACTGCTGACTTTATTGTAATATTAGGAGATTCAGTAGCTGGAGGTAATAATTCTAATGCCTTATTAAGTCAGCTTAACGATTTTAGAAACATAGTAGCTAGTTATTATGAAACAAAGCCTTTAATTCCTGTTTTAGGTAATCATGAAGTTAATATTAATCCTACTGATGATACTTTTGAAAAACTATTTAGCAAATGTTATGCTGATCTTAATGTAACTGATTATTTAGATGAATATAATAAAACAGTTTATTATATTGACTTTGATAATTATAGATTAATATTTCTTAATTCATTTCATTATAACGAAATCCATAAAATCACTAATAACCAATTAAAATGGTTTGAAAACATATGTAAACAAAGTAATAAGAATAAATTACTTTTCCTTCACTCACCAGCTTTTCCTACTGGTGCACATCTTGGGCATTGTCTTGATTTATATCCTAAATGTAGGGATGATTTTTGGTCAATAGTTGATAAATATGAAATTAAATTAGTATTTTCATCTCATGAGCATAATTATTCACGTCATGTTGTATCTGGTAAAAATGATATTTATCAAATTATTTCTGGAGGTGCTGGTGAAAAACTCCGAAATAAATATAATAGTAAGAATGGAGTTATAATACCACCTATTGCTGTATATCATTTTGTTGTTATTGATTTACTTCCTAACACAATTGAAGTATCTGCTATTGATTTAAAAGGAAAAATACTTGATGAATTTATTATACATTTAAATGATAACTAATTTATGTTGATACATTATGTTATCCTACTAAAAGAAAATAGCAGTACTAGATTTTTATCTACTACTGCTAACTATTTTATATATTCACTTCATAAAAGTTGTATACATGCTACTATTATACCCATCATAATTAATGTAATAACTAGAGATACACATTGTACTACTATATAACCAACCAAATTTATTTTTGTTTTTCCACAATGCTTAAAGAAAAAATACCTAATAGCTCTATATGATACTGTTATTAAAAATACACATATAATAATTGTTATCATTTTGATAAGTATGCTAACTTCATTATTTATTGTTAGCCAATTTAGAAATACAATTATAGGTAACCCCAAAAATACAAACATTAAAAAAACTACTCTGAAATCCGGAATCTTATTCTTTTCATTTTTCATATATATGTTACCCCCTCTCATAGTATATTTTATGAAAGGTATTTTAAAATATAACGATGAACTTATAATATAAATAAATTAAAGTTAGCTTATTTTATTATCACCCAAAAGTTCTTTAACAAAGATATTCTTAGGATTTTTAATCAATTGTTCTGGTGTATCAATTTGTATTACCTCCCCCTTATCCATTACCATAATCCTTGTTCCAAGTTTTAATGCTTCCTTAATATCATGAGTAATAAATATAATTGTCATATTATATTCCTTATAAATTTTTAATATTTCATCTTGCAGTAATTTTCTTGTTATTTCATCTATAGCTCCAAATGGTTCATCCATTAAAATGATATTTGGATTAATTGCCAAGGCCCTTGCAATACCTACTCTTTGTCTTTGCCCGCCAGAAAGTTCATTTGGATAATTATCTAACATTTCTTCTTTTAACCCAACTTTATTTATTAATTCTTTAACTCTATTTTCAATGCTATCCTTTTTTTCTTTTTTTATTAAATTAGGTACATATGATATGTTTTTTCTTACAGTCATATGTGGAAATAAGCCAATTTCTTGAATAACATAACCTATTTTTCTCCTTAAAGCTATTTTATCTACTTTTGAGATGTCATTACCTTCTACATAAACTTTTCCATCATCTGGTTCAATTAAACCATTAATAAGCTTTAAAAATGTAGTCTTACCACACCCTGAGCTACCAATTACAGTTATAAATTCACCTTTATTAATTTTTAAATTTATATTTTTAAGTATTACTTTATTACCATATATTTTACTTATATTTTTGACTTCTATAATGCTTTTTTCCTCCATATTATCTCCCTTTTATAAAAGATTACTTTACCAAACCTTTTTCTATTAAAAAGTCTTTTGCAACCTTACTTTCATCTTGTCCTTCTGTCTCAACTAAATAATTTAGCTTGGCCATTTCTTCTTCATTTATAATATTATCTAACTTCATAATAGCTTCTTTTAACTCTGGATATTTTTCTAAAGTATCATTACGTACTACAGTGCCACAATAATAAGTTTGATAAAAATCCTTATCATCTTCTAAAACAACAACATCTGAATTTGAAAGTTGACCATCTGTAGTAAATATATTCATTACATCTATTTGCTTAGAGTTTATTGCATTATACTTAAGACCAATATCCAAATCTACAGATTTTTTAAAATTCATATTATATTCTTCACATAAAGCATCAAACCCGTCATCTCTTTCATAAAAATCATATTCAGCTCCAAATGTAAGCTCTTCTGAATATTTTGCCAAATCAGAATAAGTTTTTATATTGTACTTTTCTGCTAAATCTTTTCTTATTACTAACCCAAATGTATTATTAAATCCAAAAAAATTAACCCAAGTTAAATCATATTCACTATTATATTTTTCTTGTAATTGTTTATATAAAGTTTCATCATCTGGGATTTCTGTTTCCTTCAAAACAAAACTCCAACCAGTACCAGTATACTCAGGATACATATCAAAATCTCCCTTTAATATAGCTGGATGAATATTACTTGTACCTCCACCTATTCCTTTTGTAATTTCTACATTTAAATTTGTATTTTCTTCAATAATTATCTTTAACATTTCGCCTAATATAAACTGCTCTGTCATTGGTTTTGTAGCAATTTTTATGGTCTCACTCTTCTTAGAACATCCTACTGGAATAATAATTAGTAAAATTGCCAAAATACATATTAATACCTTTCCCTTCTTTTTCACCTTTATAACCTCCACTTTCTTTTTATTATTTTCTCTATACCTCCAATAATTAAATCACATAATAAAGCTAATAATGCAATTAATAAACTTCCTGCTATAGTCATGGTTTGGTTATTTGTTGTTATTCCCCTATATACAGCAACACCAAGACCTCCTGCCCCTATAAATGATGCAATACCAGCAAGTGCTATAGTCATTACAACCATATTTTTAAAACCTGCTAAAATTACTGTTGTTGCTAATGGAATTTTTATTTTATATAATATTTGAAATTCCGTACTTCCCATTCCTCTAGCTGATTCTATAATCGACTTGTCTATATTATCAATTCCTGCATAAGTATTTCTAATCATAGGTAGTAACGCATATATTGTAAGTGCAATAATTGCTGTAGTATTCCCAATTCCTGAAAAGGGAATCAAAAAACCAAGTAAAGATATTGATGGTATAGTGTAAAGAAAGTTTGTTATGGATAAGACTAATGTTGATGTTTTTTTGTATTCACTTATTAATATTCCTAAAATTCCACCTATAAGAGTTGCTATTATTATAGAAATTCCTGAAATTTTTAAATGTTCTAATGTTAACTTTAAAAAGAAATCATACCTTTCTATATAAAGTTTTATTAATTCACTAATCTTTTTCACCTCCCATAAGTCTTATTTAAATCAGTTTACCTTCATAAATAACATAGTAAATGCTTCATTATATAATACTATTAACATAAAAAAAAATTCCTAAATTAAAATTTAGGAATTTTTTATGTTAAGGGCTTTCTTTTTTAATACTATAAAAATTGCAAATACTCCTATAATAAAAATTAATAACCCTGGAAAAAGCCATACCTTACTTAAATTATAAACATATGATGATATTAAGGGTCCAATTGCATATCCAAGTGCTTCACATGCACCTACAAATCCAAATACAATTCCTTCACTTTTCTTGTCTTCACCAAACTTTAAAAGTGAATTTTGTAATCCTGAATTTAAAAATGTTGCACCTAAAAAATATATAATAATAGCTATTGTAAATATGCTTATTCTTCTTACAATTGATAATGTAGCTAAGGAAAGTATCATAAATATAAATGAGATAAATAATTGCTTTTTTACACCAATTTTATCACTAGTCCATCCACCTACAGGCGCAAAAATACCAAATACAAATAAATATATTGATATTATTACAGAAGTATAAAATGCACTTGAACCTAAAACTTCTTGACCATAAAAGGAAAAAATAGAAACTATACATCCATAAATAAAATCACCTAATAAAGCAATTATCCCTAAAAGAATTATTTTAGCTAAAAGCTTTTTTTTCTCTAATTGTATTAATTATTTCTTTTATTTTTGTTTTAAAGCTCTCTTTTTGCTTCTTATTGATTTTATTTATATCCGATTTTTTAATTTTTATAATTATAAAAACTACTGTTAATATAATCCCTATTGAAGACATATAAAAAACTAAATTATAATTATTTAGTTTTGTAACAATAAATCCACCTATTATAGAAGCTATTGCACCACTTAATGTAAATACTGCTGAAGCATAACCTGTACATTCGCCTCTTTTTGATTCATCTAAAGATCTAGATAATAATGCAAAAGTTGCAGGCGCAGACATACCAAGTACAGCTCCTTGTGCAATATAAATAATACTTGCGAGTAAACTACTCTTATTTAAAGTATAAGAAAAAGGAACTATAGCCATTAATATAAATGATATTATTAGTAATAATTTATCCCCAATTTTATTTGTAACAACTCCAAATGGTATTTGTATTAAAGCCTTTGCAAAACCATAAGATGACATAACTGCACCTATAATTAATGTGCTTATTCCTAATGAATTAAAATACAAAGGTATTATTGGTATCATTAAACTATAACTAAATCCAAAAGCAAACCTTTGAATGCAAAAATATAAAAGCTCTTTTTTAGTGAATAATATATTGTTTTTTATATTCATAATAAACCCCTTTGATTATAAGGAAGACTTTATCTGCTGACTAGTCATAATAACCTACCTATAGATAACAAATTCTAAACTTCAAATGAAGTTAAATCCCTATCTAAAGTTAAGAAGTCAGTTTATTTTATTATTTATCACTATAGCTTTTTTATACTCTAATATTATTTCATATTGATTTTTCTTTTAGTTCATATTTTCATATTCCTGATTTATTGAATAAAACCACATAAATTGCAGTAATAAAAATAGATACCATTAATAAACCTAAAAATAAATAATTTTTATTATATTCATAAATATAAGATGAAACCAGTGGTCCAACTGCATATCCAAGTGACTCTGATGCCCCCACAACTCCAAAAACAAAACCTTTAATTTTAGGATATGATCCAAATTCCGAAAGACAGCTTTGTACAGAAGCATTTAAATATGTTGCACCCAAGAAGTACAATATAATTATTATAGTAAATATAGTTACATTTCTAGTTATAATAAGACCTAACAATGTAAAATTCATAGTAAAAAAAGAATATAATAATTGCTTTTTATTTCCTATTTTATCACTAACCCATCCTGCTATTGGCGCACCTAATCCAAAAACTAATAAGTATACTGATATAATGGAAGAAGTATAAGACGTTGATACATGAAGTACATCCTGTCCATAAAAATGAATTAATGCTACAACACACGAATAAATATAATCTCCTAAAAAGGCACTACTTGATAAAATAATAATTTTATAAACAAATTTTCTTCTTCTTATTTCATATAAAATTTCCTTTATACTCTCTTTCTTATTATCTTTATCTTTCATAGGTTTTACTTTGTTAACTCTAATGATTACATATATTAATGTAAAAAATATTCCAAGAGATGATATATTAAATGCCATACTAAAGTTATTTAACTTTGTTAATATAAAACTTGCAATTGCAGCACCTATTCCCCCACCTAAAGTAAACACTGCTGAAGCAAGGCCAGTACACTCTCCTCTTCTTTTAACATTCAATGTCCTAGCAAGTACTGAATAAGTTGCAGGTGCTGCCATTCCAAGAATAGCACCTTGAATAACATATAAGCTTCCTGCCTGAAGGCTTGTATTTGATAATATATAGCCAATAGGTACTAACCCCATTAACAATAAAGCTAACTTTAGAGTTAATTTATCCCCTATTTTATCACAGACAATTCCAAAGGGAATTTGCATTATTGTCTTACTTACTCCATATAATGAAATTACCATTCCTATAGTTACAGTTTCCATTCCTATTGACTTAAAGAATAGTGGTATTATTGGTATCATAATGCTGTAGCTTATTCCAAAAAGCAGCCTATATATGCAAAACGCTCTAAATTTTTTATCATTTAATATAAACTCATTTTTCATAGTTTCTCCTAATAAATTTTCGATACTTCATAATAAACTTATGTGTACAAATAATTTATTATTACTTAAGTTAAATGAGTATTTAATTACCTTAATGTTTCATTCATACTTCCAGTTCTATAACCCTCTAAATCAAGAGTTATATAATTAAACCCTATTTCTTTAAATTTTGCTATAATTACCTCTGATAGTTGTAACACTTTTGGAATATCTTCTTTTAATACTTCTATTTTAGCTAAATCATCATAATACCTTACCCTAAATTGCTTAAAATTATTACTCAATAAAAATTCTTCAGCAATTTCTATCTTCTTTAGCTTCTCTCTTGTTATTACACTACCATAAGGTATTCTTGAAGCAAGACATGCCATAGAAGGCTTGTCCCATAATTATCATTGATACTAAATACTTATTATTAAACTAATTCTTTAAGAAAATTAAATAAAAATATAATCTAGAAATAGAATATCACTATCCTACCTCTAGACTATTTTAACTTCAAAAGACACAAAGTATCTTTAGCTGAAAAGTTGGTATTTTTTATTTATTATTTTTAATCTTAAAAACTTTTATATATTTAGCTATTAATTTTTATGTATTTTTTCTAATAATATTGACATACTAATAGTGAGGAAAAGATTCCAAAAGCTTCTTTTTCTAAAAAGATAAAATACTAATGCATTGCTCTTATGTCATTAGTATTTTATCTTTTCTTTTTTATTCTTTATAATACCGATAATCATAACTTATTTGATAAATCATACTTTACACAAATTAAATATTATTACTTATATTATTTATACATGCACTTAAAGTTTGTGAATTCAGCATAATTAAAAGAATTTGATGCACATGCATATAATCCAATTACAACACCCGTAAATCCACCAGCAACTTCTGAAGATAAATATCTTGTTTTAGCATATCCAAGAATACTTTCTTCATTTTCACTTTTAATAGAAAAACTATAATAGCTATTACTTGCATTAATGATAAGTGAAATATTATTTTTATTTTCTAGATAGATAGATTTTTCAACTGATTTTATATCACCAATATTAAGACGTTCAATTGCTTCATACCCATTTTCACACTTACGTATTGCTAAATCATAATGGTGATTTTCATCCATATATAGAGTAATACCTGCTTCACCATCTGTAATCTCAACATTACATGATATAGTAGCATTGAAATCTCTTTGCCTTATTCCTATAAATGTAGGTGAATCAACATCATCTAATGTAATATCAGTACCTTTTAATATTAACTTATTTTTATCAAGCTTATAGTTTTTCTTATTAGGAATACGTAAATAACACCAATCATTATCCCACTTAGTATTTTCAAATGTATAATGTTTCTTTTCTTTTTGAATTACATCATTATTTATATAATTAATCTCAAAGCTCTTAGTAGTCCTTCCATTATCACCTGCCGTAAACCAGCCATCTTCTCCAAATATAACTGGAGTTATGAAAACTTCACGTCCTAAATGATGATAAGCTTCCCACTGTCCACTTTGGCGGAATCCAAGATGTAAAAGCCACTAATTACCATAATTATCTTGAATAAGATCACCATGTCCTACCCCTTGAACTTCGTATCCACCTAAATTACGATTAGTCAAAACTGGATTATTCTCATAACCTTCAAATTTGCCATATAAAGAATCTGCTCTAGCATATGTTACCATATGGCCATATTCAGTTCCTCCTTCTGCTGCAACAAGATAGTACTTACCATTAATTTTATACATATGTGGACTTTCAAGATAACGTCCACCTGATCCTGTCCAAATTGTTTTACTTGGAGTTAACTTTTCACCACTTTCAATATCAATTTCACACTGAACAATACCACTTACTCCATAATCATCTATTCCATTACTCATAAAATATGTTTTATTATCTTCAAAAAATAGCGATGGATCAATTCCACTTTGATCTACATATATAGGCTCTGACCATTCACCATAAATATCATCTGTCCATACGTAAAAGTGCTGATGAGTTGTATCATTAGTAGTCGTCATATAAAAACGACCATTATTATATCGTATAGTAGGAGCAAAAACTCCCCCTGAACTATTTATTTTATCAAGTTGAACTTGACTCTTTCTTGTTAAACAATGTCCAATTTGTTTCCAATTAACTAAATCCTTACTTTCAAATAAGGGAACTCCAGGAAAATATTGAAATGAGCTACATACAAGATAATATGTATCTCCAACCTTACAAACACTTGGATCTGGATAAAAACCTTTAATTACAGGATTATTATATTTCATTTGCTTACCTCCAATTATTAATACCTAAATTTACAATTATAACACTATCTTTGTAAACGTTATTCTTTGATAATATCTTTATATTATCATTAATCATCACTATCAAATACCCAAACTTCTAGTAATGAAATACATATATTTTTTTATTATTCAATTGCTATCCTTAAACACATAGATTTTATAAATTTTCTATATAATAACTAATGAACAACTTAAATTTCATTATTTTTTTGCTTTTCTTCCAATACTTTGCTATACTTATGTGACTTTAATTAAATTAGTGAGGTGTTAAAATTGAATAAAATTATTAATGATATAGGTAACTACTATGAAGTAAAAGAAGATGTTGCTTATATTACAGTATTAAAAAAAGATGGAACTGAGCTTATAACTAAAATTGATCTTGAAAATTTAGAAAAGATAAAAAATATGGGAACTTGGTTTGCAGAATGGAATAAAGATTATAATAATTACATAGTGCAAAATATTAGTTCGACAAAAAAGAATAAAAAATCTAAACCATTAAAACAAAGTCTTCAAAGTGTTATATTAAATGTAAATCCTAAAGCTCCTATTAGATATATTAATGGTGATACATTAGATAATAGAAAGTGTAACTTAGAGATTTTTAATCAAAATACTATGAATGAATATGAGAAAAAAGATGGTGTTGTTTCTATTATTTTAAAAGATAAGTTTGGTAAAAAGGAAGGCATTGCTTTAATATCTGAAGAAGATTTGCCTATTGTTATCAATGAAAAATATAGTTGGGTGCTACATAAATCTCATAATAAAATATCTGTTGTAGCAAATACTCCTGAAGGAAGAATTCATCTTGAAGATATTATTATGCCAAGAGAAGAAAATCATAAGATTGAACATATAAACAACAATCCTCTTGATAACAGAAAAAGCAATTTAAAACTAGTTAGTTTAGAAGAATAACTTATATAAGTATAGGCTATAGATAATTATATAACTTTATCTATAGCCTATAAAATATTTATATTATATACATGTTAGTTTGAATTTATTTTATACTCTTTATATTCCTTATCCTCTTCTAATTTCATCATCTTTTTAGATACCCATAAATATAAAACTATTGCTATCAAAATAGATAAAATATCTGCTACAGGCTGTGACCATGCAAGACCTGTTATTCCTAAAGCTTCTCTTAAAATAAATAATGCAGGAATATATAAGTCCTTGTCTACTTAAATTAATAATTAAAGATGAAACTGCTGCTCCCATAGCTTGTAAAGCGTTAGTTAATACATAGAACACTCCAAAAAATGTACTTGTTGTAAGCAATATTCTTGAAAATTGTACAGAATAATCAAATGCACTAGGTTCGGTTAAAAATGCACTAACTATTGAATTTGTAAACAAATAACATAAAACTGTAAGTATTAAGCCAAGTAAGAAAGAAAATATCAATGAAAATTTCATTATTTTCTTAAATCTATCCCATGTATTAGCACCAACACAATAACCTAATAAAGGCTGAACTCCTTGCCCAATTCCCATTGAAATCATTCCTGTAATCATAGTTACTTTCATTGCAACTCCAATTCCAGCAAGTGCCATATCGCCATATCCAGCCATAAGCCCGTTCATTATAATTTGTGAAATACTCATCATAACTGACGCAAGAGAAGCTGGAATACCTATAATTAAAACACCACTACATATTTTATCTTTAATTGAAAAATCATTAATATTTATACTTAGAGATGATTTTCCCCTAATGAAATAAAGAATATAATATGCTGCTGCTGCTAAATTACCAATAACAGTAGCTATTGCTGCACCCTTTATATTCCATCCAAATCCTAAAATCATAATTGGATCAAGTATAATATTAAGAAAATTGCCTATAAGTTGACCCATCATAGCTTTATTTGCTTGACCTACAGCCATAAACATTAGAAATACTGGTGTTGCAAGAGAAACTGCTGCAACTTGATAAGCATCATGTGTTTGACCAATAAAAAAAGTATCTGCCAAATTATAAATAAGAACCATTAACATTGCTATCATAGCTGGAATAGCATTCTTAATTACCGCTTTCGATACTGGCATTGAATTAAATGCCTCTAAGGAGTTATTGTTTTCCATTATAATCCCTCCAAATTCAATCGCATACGATTGATTGTATTTTATTATATGCTCGTTTATATAAACGAGCATTTTATTTTAAAGTATTATTAACTTTTTCTAGTAAATCCTTAAATAGTACTTTTTCTATTTCTGTTAAATTAGATAAAAGGAATGTTTCAGTTTTTAACATAGAATCTTCAGCTTCTTTACAGCATTGTTCACCAAGTTCTGTAATTCTAACATATTTAATTCTTTTATCATTATCATCAATATAGCTTGTTACAAGATTTTTTTGTTCTAATCTTGAAATAATCCCCACTGTAGTAGATTGTGCAAGATGAAGTATTTTTTCTAGCTCTTTAAATGTTACTTTCTTTTCTGCAGTATCATTTATACTAAACAATGCTGACACTTGTACAAGAGTTAATCCTTTTTCCTTTAAATCTTTATTTGACATTTTTTCTAATGAATTGTGTATTTGCCTAATTAACATTCCACAAGTATTATCTATATCCAATTATATCACTCCAATCTACATACATAATATACTATTTAAAATTATAAAAGTAAATAGTATGCGATTGAATTTTTATAATTACATGTTCTTATAAGTCCTAATTTTAATAATAAATTTATGCTATTATTTATTGTCTTTTATTTTTAAATACTTTTCTAGACCATTTCTTCTTAATTTACAAGCTGGACACTCTCCACATCCATCACCTATTATTCCATTATAACAAGTAAGAGTTTTTTCTCTAATATAATCTAATTTTCCAAAGCTATCTGCAAGTTCCCAAGTTTGTGCCTTATCTATCCACATTAAAGGAGTATGAACTACAAAATCATAATCCATAGCTAAATTAAGTGTAACATTAAGTGATTTAATAAATACATCTCTACAATCAGGATATCCGCTAAAATCTGTTTCACATACACCTGTTACAATATGTTTTGCCCCCTTTACTTTTGCTAAAACTGCAGCAAAAGTTAAAAATAACATATTACGTCCTTCAACAAAAGTTGATGGTGGCTCTTTGCCTTGTCCTTCTTTTATTTCTATATTATTACGAGTAAGAGCATTTGGAGCTAATTGATTTAATAAATCCATATCTAAAATATGATGCTCTACCCCTAATTCCTTTGCAATATTTTTTGCACACTCAATTTCTAAGCTATGCCTCTGATTATAATTAAAGGTAACTGCTATTACTTCATCAAATTCTTTAAGGGCCCAAAATAAACATGTTGTAGAATCTTGGCCTCCACTAAATACAACTACTGCTTTCTTATTCATACTTATCACTCCTATTTAATATTTTTAGGCCTTATTTTATTAAATAAAAAAGGTTTATTTTATTACACAAACTAGCATAATAAAATAAACCTTAACTTTTTAATCTATTTAATATTTCTTAGCCTAGTTTTGTTTAAGGACAGGATGGTCTTAATGAACTGTCCATATTAAGTTTTTCATTTTTTAGTATAATATACCTTATGGTAATTTTCAAATATAAAAAGTATTCTGCAAAAAAACTTATAACTTTTTATTATATTTTAACTCATAATATAGTTTTTTTATTTCTACTCACCGCTAAAAGCTTTCTAGAACCACAGGTCGAACCTGTGGTATTCTAAATACATCAAAAAGGAACTACTTAAAAAGTAGTCCCTTAAACTTAACAGAATTATCTTCTATTTTGTTGTTCTTTTTTAGCTCTTCTACAAGCAACACATCTTGTTGGTTCGTTAGTGAATCCTTTTTCTTTGTAGAATTCTTGTTCTCCAGTAGTGAATACGAATTCAGAACCACAATCTCTGCATACTAAAGTCTTATCAGTCATATAAATTTCCTCCTTTTCAAAGACAAATACATTTAATAATATAAGCTTCTAAGTAAGTAGAAATTTACATACATATATATATTAAAATCTTTATTTTTTTTGGCTATGTTTATTATTTTATCATAATAAATTAAAATTGCAAGAGTTTTTTATTTATTATTTGAAAATACATCTAAATGTCCATCTAAAAACTCATTAGCCTCTTCAATACTCATCCCTTTAACTTCAGATATTTCCTGAACTACAAAGCCTCTCATTGAATTTAATGTTTGACTTTCACTTGAATTTGCATTTCCACAGTTTTTAACTTGTGTTAAGTTACAAACTACACTTAAATAATCATCGAAAGTTCCATTTTTAACTTTCTTACTATTATTTTCTTCTCTTTCTCTTTTAACAGATTTTTGTAGATTATCAACTTCTTCAGTATAATTAACTATATCTTTAAGACTATTATCAATTTCCTCTGAATCACTAACTAATCTAATATTAGCATTTTCAAATCTACTAGCTGGTAATTTTAACTTCATTGTACTATTTACTATGTCTATTTCGTAAAAGTTTTGTTTCTCACCTTTAAACTCTCTTTCTTCAATACATGAAATAATACCAACACCTTGACCTGGGTAAACAATTTTGTCACCTACATTGAACATATAATTACCTCCTTATATGTTTATCATTATATTATATCATACTTTTACAATTTAAAGTTGATTTTTTCATAATTTTATGTATACCAATTATTGGATTAATATATTTATATAAAATAAAAAATTAATCCTGAAAATAATATTTTATCTACAAGATTAATTTCCCCCCTATTTTTTTAATTACGTACCACAATATGTTTTATAAGGACAAGATGGCACTTCTGGTATTTTTGAGTACTCTTCACTTATATTTGAATAATCATAAGGATTCTTAAGAGCTTCTAAAAACTTATTTATAACACTATAGTCATTATTATTTACTGCAGCTTTTATTGCATTCTCTACAATATAATTTCTTGGTATTACTGTTGGATTGTTTGATTGCATAAGTTTTTTAATTTCATCTCTAGATTTATTTTGTTTAGCTAATCTAGCTTGCCATGATTCATACCACTTTTTAAAATCATCACTTTTAAAAATACTCATTTCTTCTAAATTACCTAATGTTAAGTTTAAAAAAGTACTTGTATAATCAGCTTTAAATTTATTCATTATAGTTAAAAGTGATAAAATTAAATTTTCATCTTCCTCTTCTTTATTAAATAACCCAAGCTTTGCTCTCATTCCATTAAAATAATACTCATTATATAATTTTCCATAGTTTGATAATGCCTCTTCAGCTATTTTAATTGCATTATCTATATCATCATCTAGTAATGGTAGTAAACTTTCCGCAAATCTAGTTAAGTTCCAAACACCAATTTTAGGCTGATTTCCATAAGCATATCTTCCATTAATATCAATAGAACTAAATACTGTATTTATATCATATGAATCCATAAATGCACATGGACCATAATCTATAGTTTCTCCACTAATTGTCATATTATCAGTATTCATAACACCATGAATAAATCCAACTAGCTGCCATTTTGAAATAAGCTTTGCTTGATTATTTATAACCTCTTTTAGAAGATATAAGTAAGAATTTCCTTCATAGCTATCTTTTTTAAAGTGTCTATTTAAAGTATAATCTGCTAGTTTTTTAAGATCTTCAACATCTCCAAAATTTCTTGCAAATTGAAATGTTCCAACTCGTATATGACTTTTTGCTATACGTACTAATAATGCACCTTCTAAAATTTCTTCTCTTATTACATTTTCACCAGTAGAAATAACTGCTAAACTACGGGTTGTTGGAATTTTAAGCCCATACATACCTTCGCTTATTATATATTCTCTAAGCATTGGCCCTAAAGCTGCTTTTCCATCTCCACCTCTTGAATATTTAGTTTTTCCTGCTCCTTTAAGTTGAATATCAAATCTTTGTCCATTTCTTGATATAAATTCACCTAAAAGTATAGCTCTACCATCTCCAAGCATTGTAAAGTGTCCAAATTGATGACCTGCATAGGCTTGTGCTATTGGTGTACTTCCTTCTAAAAGTTTATTTCCTACTAAATACTGTATTCCTTCGTCACTATTTAAAAACTTTAAATCTAATCCTAAATCTTCTGCTAACTCTTTATTAAATTCTACTAATTTAGGATTTAATATTTTTTCAGGAATTTCTTTTGAATAAAATATATTTGGCAATTCACAGTATGTATTTTCTAATTTTAAGTTTTTATTATCCTGTATCATTATATCTCCTTTTTTATTTTTTTTATTTTATCATTATTTAATATTAGTATTTTGTATTATCTTAATATATATTCATTAGTTTATACAGTAGCTATATTTACTAATTTACTAATTTAATAATACTTAGATGATATAAAATACATAAAAAGGACATTTAATATAAATTAAGGGACAGTAGGTATATTGCTATGAAAGCAACTCTATCTACTGTCCCAAAAAGCCACCGACTTAGCTAGTGGAAATTTATTTTTTATCCATATATATATTATCTACTTATTTTTACACCCAAATTGCAAATATCTTTTTACTATCAACCATTATTGTTTCACTTTTATATTCTTTCGTCTTATTAAAGTTATAAATAATAAGATAGCCACAATCTAATTCATTAATCTCTAAATAATCACTTAACTGTTTAAGACCTTTTTTGTGATATTCCTCACCTCTCCAAATCTTAAGCTCTACTAAATACTTTTCTTTTAAATAAGTAATTACAACGTCTAATCTCTTTTCTTCTGAAATTTGTACTTCTTTAAAGTCAAAACCAATTCCATTTATTATTGGTTTTATAAATGCTAAGAATAGAAGTCTACCTTCTCTTTCTATAAATTTAGAATCAATAGAACTATATTCTTCCTTAATAAACTGTTGGAATCTTAGAAGAATCTTTTTAAAATCTAACCCTGTAGAAGTTATAAAGTTTTCCTTAAAATTATAAGAACTCATATCAACTTTATTTTCCAACTTAGAAGAATAATAATTATATAATCTTTGTTCAAATATTCTATTTGATATTTTCACTTTTCCGTCCTTATTTATAAAATATCCAAATACATTTCCTAAATTAATTATAGGATTATCAAGATTAAAACTCTTTTCTTCTCCATTCATTATTAGATCAAATATATAGTCTTTTAACTCTTCATTATTTTCAACATTTTTTATTAAATCTTCAAACAAAGTATTACGCTCTGATAATAAGATTTTATTTGCCTTAATTATATATTCTTCTGTCCATTCTAAATTTTCTTTGTTAAGTTTTTCATCAATTATCTTGCATATTCTAGTAACTAAAAAAGGGTACCCACTTGTATATCTATATAATAACTGTGCTATATTTCTTGTATTCATAATTACATTTTTCTCTGAAGAATACTCTTTTAACATAGATTCTATTTCTTTCTCATTAAATTTCATATCTATGTCAAAATCAACCGCTATGTTCCAAGGACTATTATATTTCTTTTCATCTTCATTTCTAAATTTTAGTTTTAAATTTTTTATATCATATACTCCAGCTAAAATTACACTACTAAAAGTTTTATCTTTTCCTTGTTGCCTTAACAAATACTTATTTCTAAGCATTCCTAAAAAGCTCAAAAATAACTGATTATTAGAGTTCTTATCTACTTCATCAATAAATAAAATAACATCTTTCTTACTATCCCTAACAAACCTTGTTATAAGCTTAGATAAGTCTCTTAAATTATCAATATCATTTTCATATCCTAATAACCTTTTACTTTCTTCTTCGTTTGTAAATTCCAAGCTTTCTGCCATTAATTCTATAAATACCTTAGAAAATGTTTTTTCTTTAAGAAAGACTTCATCCCCTATCCCTTCAAAACTCATGCTTACTACCAAGTAATCATTTTTCAATCTCTGTTCTAACATATACATAGTTGTAGTTTTTCCATACTGTCTTGGTCTATTTATAATAAAGTAATCTTTTTCTTTTATCAGTTCTATAATTTTATCAAGTTTATCTGTTATATCAACCATATAATGCATAGTTGGTATACATACACCAGTAGTATTGAATCTTTTTTTCATTAATATCGCCTCCTTTTTAAATAACATATATAAGATTATGTTAATTAATATTTTCTACAATCAAACCTTGCTATATCTATATCATCTTAAAATACATTTTTTCTCAAATGTAATTTTGTATAACTTTTTCCTTACAAATCATATCTTAAAAGAACATTCTTATTCATAATTTTATATTATTACTAAAAAAATAACTAGACTCAAACTAAATAAAATTTTATATAATTATCAAAAACATATAAACAATTTTCCCAACGTTTATTAATCTATATAATCCTCAATATTAATACCATTTCTCTTCAATTTCTCACTATAAGAACAATGATTATTATAATAATTCATCCACATATCACCAGTATCCAAAAAGCGTCCAATGCCATTAGGCTTGTTCAAAAAATTCGCCAAACTCCATCTATAATCATAAAAATAATCACTTTCAAATACCAATCCATAATTATTTATAGCACCAACAATTTCATCTACAGAATAAAATTTCAGAGCATTATCCATAGCCCCCTTAACTTTAGAGTCTAAACTCCCTATATTAGCTATACCTTTGTCATTCCAAGTATTTAAAATATATATATATAATTTATTATTTATATTATTATTAATATTATTATTATTATTATCATAACAACTAGTATCATTTTGGTATCCACCTCTGCTAAACCCTTTATTTTCAACACTTTCGTTCAAAATAGCACCTGGTGTTTTAAGGATACTAGTATCATAATAATCACCACTACCAGTACCTCTAGAGATACCAGTACTAGTATCATTTATATAACCAGTACTAGTATCACTTACATAACTACTACTAGTGACATTTTTATTACCTGTATCTATTTTATTACAAGTACCTATACTCCCAAATACCCTGGTACCATTCCCTATTTCACCCCTAGTTGTTATTCCACAACTCAAACAATCGTTACTATTAGAATTCATAGTATCGTTATTTTCAATTATTTCATTAGAAACAATTTCATCATTTATCATATAATCCTTAACTATTTTATAACTGCTAACCCTTCCTTTAGTTTTAATAATTTCTATATAACACTTTTCTTCTAATGCTCTTAATATATTTGAGATTTTTACTTTTCTTTTTGTTTGAAATTTATCCATTAAATATTTTAATGGAACAGTTACTATATTTTCTTCTGTCTTTAATGTCTCAAATAAAATTAACATATACCCCTCATTTATATTTATCTCTTTATCATTTAAAATTTTCCCTACACAATTATCCATAGTACAGCCCCCTTAAATGGCAAATATTTATATATATATCTATATTTTACACTATCAATGTTGCAATAATATTGCATTTTGCACCTAAAACAAAAAAATTTTGTTAAATTTCGCAACATCTATCATATTTCATTATTTATATTGTCTTATGCATAAATTTTTAATTAAAATCAGTTCCTTATTATTGTTTTTATAATTAATACCTATTTAATAGTATATTGTTTACGTATAAGCTCTAGCTTTCCCTCCATATAATTAACTTAAAACAAAAAAACATTCTAGTATATATGAAATGTCTACCTACTAGAATGTTTTTCACTAATACGAATTATTTATTATTTTAACACTTTTAATTATTTTAACTTACAATAAATTTCATCGCTAACAGCTTCAAGCCATTCATTACTTGCACCTTCTGCTGGTATCTCAATAGCTAGATGACAGAACCAACTGTCTGCTGCTGCACCATGCCAATGCTTAACTTCAGCTGGAATATTAACAACATCCCCTGCTTTTAATTCTCTAGCTTCTTCTCCCCATACTTGATAATATCCTCTTCCCCCAGTAACAAGTAAAATCTGTCCACCCTTATGATGAATATGCCAATTATTACGACATCCTGGTTCAAAAGTTACATTACCAATACTAACCCCTTCAGTTGTTAACATATTTAAATGTGCATTTCCTATAAAATACTTAGAAAACATTTCTGGTAATGGTTCTCCCATTTTAAATACACTTAAATTCTTATTATCACTCATCTTAAAACTCCCTTTAATACCTATTTAATAAATTCTTTTGCTGCTACATCAACACATTTTAATGCATTTAATGAGCGTGGATAACCAATGTACGGTAAACATTGTGAAATAATCTTAATTAAAAACTCCTTGTCATTTCCAATTTTCATATTTGCAGCAGCATGTGAAGTCAATTGTGGTTCACACCCACCTTGTGCTGATAAGAAACAAAATGTAATCATTTCTCTTTGCTTATAATCAAGACCTCTGCGAGTGTAGTAATCTCCAAAGCAGTTAGCCGCTAACCAATAATTAATATGACGTTTTTCCTCTTGTCCAGACTTCCAAAAATCCTTCATATTATCTCCAAAAATATCTACCTGTACTTTTGTTCCAGATTCACGTCTATTTTCTCTATTAGTAGTTGATTGACCTTCAAGTGGCAATTTAATTCCTCTACATTTAAGTATTTCATTTGTAGCTTTTAAAAATGGAAATACACGTGCCATACCAAGATAAGCAACTGCTTGATATACAATTTCCTTAACTTCAATTGGTGTTACTTCAAAGTTAAGTGCAACTGGAAGAATATCTTTATATATATCAATTCCTTGACATCCTATAAGAGTTGCTATAATTGCCATAAATCTTGTTTTATCATCTAGATCATCTTGATTAACTACTTCATCAAAAGCAAAATTTTCAAATATCTCAACAAATTCTGGATCAGTTTCACCAAACTCCGAAATACAACCTAATCTCATTTTTTCACGATACTCATTTGTTTTATTTGTAATTTTCATAATTAAACACCTCCATTTATTGGAATAACTTTATAATAGAACTTTAAGTTAACTCTAAGTCAATATCTAATTATAGGATTTTATTATTTATCATTTTTGCTATCTAACTTAAAAACTTCTCCTGCTGCAAGTATATTAATACGCTCTTGATTTACTACTCTTCCTATTAAATCAGCCGGGTCTCCATTAAAAGCATTCATTTCTGGAGCATCTACTGTTCCCCAATGAATTAAAATTAACTCTGCATCAGGATAAGTATTAGCAAGTTTAACCGCATCATCTAATCCAATATGCCATGAGTTATCAGAAAAATCTAATAATATTACATCAGGAAATGGCATTTCTAACTGCTCCTTTAATAGTCTTGAATCACCTGGTAACCAAATAGTACCTTCTGGAGTATCAATCCAAAATCCACAATAATCTTCAAACTCAAATTTTCTAATTTTACTATACTTACTACTTTCATTTTGCCATGCATGATCAGCAGGTGTTAATTTTACATTTAAATTTCCCACCTTAAAACTTTCATATATATCATGACCAATACCATTTAATCCTTCTTCCTTCATTAATTCTGCTACATAATGTGGTCCATTATATGAATTACATACATTAGAAAGATTTTTACATGTAGTTCTACTAAAATGATCATTATCACAATGTGTAATTAAAACAGCATCTAAATTAGGAACGTCTTCAGACTTAATTGGCATATCTACTAATAATGGTAAATCAAATCCTTCTAATAATGGATCAATCATTATTACTGTTCCATGTGAATTTATCATAATTCCTGCACTTGATAACCATCGAATTTCAGTATCATTTATTTTATCAAAAGCCTCTCTCAAAATTGGTATAGTCTTTGGAGCTACTGCTTGCTTTTTTACGTTTCTCATTATTCTTAATCCCACTTTCATTAAATTTTAAAAACTTATTTTTCTTTAAAAGCACTTTTAATTTCTTCTATAAATTTAGTTGTTGCAGAAGAAAATATTTGATGTTTTTTCCATACAATCACTGTTCCAGTTTCAACCTTTGGAAAAATTGGTTTAAAACAAATATTAGTTTCATCATTAACATTAATTAAATTCTCTAAACTAAAAGCATATCCTAACCCTTCTTCTACCATAACAGAAGCATTTAAAACAAGATTATATGTTGAAATAATATTTTCTTCTCTTGCAACAGCTAAAAAATATTTTAAAACTCTAATTTCCATGTTATCACCTCTACTTTTGTATATTATACATTATTTCCCTCGAGCTTAAATAATTATATACAATAAGTATTAAAATTAATTTATATGAAAATTTATTCATAATTTTAGGTACAATAAGTGCTGACATTGCAGTTACAATAGAAAATATAGTCATATGCATGGAAAATGTTCCTCTCATAATTCCTAAATCTTCAGATACAGGAGTATAAAACACTCCTGATGAATTAATTGATATTCCAATTGAAGATGCAGCAAGTCCACAACATACAACTAAAACAAGCCAAGGCTTAATATTATTTTTATTCATCAAATAACCCTTTCTTATTCATGTCCAACAATATTATGTGGAATATATTTCTCTTCAAGATATTTTATATCTTCATCAGTTAATTTAACTTTTAAGGCTTGTTCAAAATCATATAAGTATTTTTCCTTTGTAACTCCTACAATAGGTGCTGTAACTCCTTTGCTCCATAACCAAGCAATTGATACTTGCGACTTTGTTACATTATATTTTTTTGCAATTTCAGAAACTCTTTCAACGATTATTTTATCGCTTTCTTCTGTAGTATCATATTTTACTTTTGCAACTTTATCCTCTTTAAATCTCTTTGAATCTGAATTCCAATCACGAGTCAATCGTCCTGCTGCTAATGGACTATATGGAACTAAAGCTACCCCCATATCCTTACATAATTGATTCATTTCTCTTTCCTCTTCACGATATAATAAATTATAATGACCTTGCATTACCGAAAACTTTGTCCATCCATTCTTTTCAGCTATATATTGAGCCTTTGCAAATTGCCATGCATACATTGATGATGCTCCTAAATATAAAACTTTTCCTGAACGTACTAAATCATTAAGTGCACACATAGTTTCTTCAATTGGTGTATTATAATCCCATCTATGAATGTATAAAATATCAACATATTCTACTCCTAAACGTTTTAAACTTGCATCAACTTCATTCATAATAGCTTTTCTAGATAATCCTGATTTGTTTGGCCCTTTTCCCATTGACCCACTAACCTTTGTTGCAATAACAATCTCATCTCTACTTGCATAGTCTTTTAATGCACGTCCTAATATTTCTTCACTAGCTCCTAAACCATATACATTTGCTGTATCAAAAAAATTTATTCCAATATCTAATGATTTTTTTATTATCTTTCTAGATTCTTCTTCATTTAATACCCAACTATGAATCCATTTTTCTGGATCTCCAAAACTCATGCATCCTAAACAAATCTTTGATACTTCTAATCCTGTATTACCTAATTTTACGTATTCCATATATTATTCCTCCTTAAATCACTTTCTTTTGCCTTATACTAATATTTTATTTTACAATTCCAATAATGTCTAATACCTATAATAAATATAAAATAATGCCTAATAAGCATTATTAATTTAGGCTTTCTAAAAAAAACTCTAATTTTCACACCTATCATTTGGATCAACTATTTCCTAAAATAAAACACTCAAGGTAAATTAATTATTATCACCTTGAGCGTTTTCCTTATACTATATTAACCTATATATTTTTTCCCATTTCATAAGCCCCTAAGAATTGTGGAGTATTTTTAATTTCTCCCTTTCCCCATGCTCCAGTTCCATAAATTATCCCTTTTTCCTTTGCACCTGAAAGGCAATCTTCTGTAAATCCACGTATTGCCTCTACTGTACGTTTAAGCATATCTTTATTTGTATCAGCTGCAGTCATGATATAATAAAAATCCTTATTTCTTATTTCAGTATATCTTGGTACAGTTCTATCAATAAGTGTTTTTAATTGCCCATCCATTGAATAAAAATAAATTGGTGTTGCTAAAACAATTGCATCAGCACTAACCATTTTATCAAGTATTTCAGCCATATCATCATGTTGAACACATTTGCTAGTTGAATTACAGACTCCACAACCCATACAGTAATTTATTTTTTTCTGTGCTATAAATATTTTTTCAACATCATGCCCACTTTCTTTTGCACCTCTCATAAACTCATCACAAAGCAAATCTGAATTTCCACCTTTTCTTGGACTTGAAGATAAAATTAATACTTTTTTACTCATATTCACACCCCATTATATAATTAAAATTTTTAATTTAATTTTATATTTTAAGTATAAGTATTGAAGTTAACTCTAAGTCAATAGCATTTTTAAAGTTTTCTTATAAAACAAAAAATTAAATTCTTGATTGTAATACTAAATTAATCCTCGCACTACAAATTACAATCATCAAAACCACTAAACTTATCTTATATGAAATATTTTCTTAAATTTATATTAATAAAACCCAAGTAGAACAATATAATCTTTCTACTTGGGTTTTTGAATTATTTTAAATTCATCTAACTTTATTTTCGTTGAAATTTCTATTATTTTAAAAAGCTTTTTACAAATTCAAACAAACTATTTCTTACCTCAATATTTTCTTCTAAAAAGTTTACTAAGGTCTCTATTTTAAGTTGCTTATATCTATGACCAATTCTATTTCTTATAAGTCTTGCCGAATTTATATAATTAGCTATTTCATCTGAGAAGATATTTTTTTCTTTTAATAGTTTTATCGCTGCATCAACCGTAATTCCTATTTTATATATGTTATATTCTTTCAAAAGCATTGATATAAAATCCTCATATAAAATAAACATACTTAAGTACTTATATTTTAAACTATTTGAAATTTCCTTTCTTAATATATCGTTTTCTAAGTAATTTTCTAATAGTTTTAATGAATCTTCTATATCCTTACTTTCACTTTCTATATCATAAATTAATTTTTTTAACTTTTCCTTATTCACTATCTAAAACCACCCTATCTAATCTATTCCAAAACTCAATATTTTCTCTAAATAAGTTATCATAATAATTATATGTTTCTTCATATATTCTATCCTTAATTATAACCATATCACTATTTAAAGCCTCTATTTTTATAATATTTTCTATCTCCTCATCATTTATATCTATAAGATCTATGCTTCTTCCTAGAAAATCCTCTAACTCTAAAGTTAGATTTAAATCCACTGTATCTGATATTTTATTCTCTCCAATAATTGCTATATCAATATCTGATTCTTCATTAAAGTCATCTTTTGTTAAACTACCAAATATAATTACATTCTCTATATTATTTCTTTTAAAGATTTCCTTAAATTCATTACTTTTTACTAATCTTAAAATATCTTCTTTTGAATTCTCTCCTAATATATTTCTATTAAAACTCATGTAAATCTCCTCTAATTTAACCAAATTTTAATTAACTTCTATCATTAAAACTGACTTTTATATAAATAATTATAACATTTGTTATATAAAAAGTCACAATAACGTAATCTTTAATGAACATACACCTTCATTTAAATACTTAATGCTATTTCCTCCTGTATTTTGACGGTGTACAACCATAGATATTACGGAATGTTTTTGCAAAATAACTCATATCCTGAAAACCACACATTATACCAATATCAACTATTTTCATATCTGTATTTGTTAATAATTCAGCAGCCTTTTTAATACGAAAAGACTTTAAGTATTGTATAGGTGTAGTTCCAATTGTATTATGAAAACAACGTAAACATTCACTTACACTTAAAGATACACTTTCAGCAATTTCATCAATAGTAATATTATCTGAATAATGTTCATCAATATATTTAATCATATTTTTCATACGCTGACTATCTCTTAACTTCTTTGTTGATGTATTTGATTCTATACACTCTAAATGTTTAGACATAAGATAAATGATCTTTGATAAAGCATTACGAACTTCAAATTCATACCCCTCTTCTTCATTAGCACAAAGATACCATGCTTCATCAATACTACAAAGTATATCTTTTTGCCAGTGTATTGAATAATCTAAAAACAATCCTTTAAAAGAAATATTACTCAAAATCGGATTTAAATGTTTAGTCCAAAATATACTATTAGAACTTCCACCAACTAAACGAGGATGAAATACAATAGAATGAAATCTACAGTTAATACTTTCATAAATCCATCCACCATGAAGAACCCCTGTATTAATAAAAAATCCATTTCCTTCATTTACAATATGCTTTTCACCATCTACAGCAATAATAGCTCCCCCTTCTGAAACAACAATTAACTCTAATTCTTCATGCCAATGCCAATCAACACATTCTCTTTGTAAATCATCATGGTAACATGCTATAGGGAAACTAGCAATTCCATGTTCTATTAATTCAAGACCAGTTTTATCTATTTTTGATATACATTCTGATAAAGCCATAACTACTCCTTTTTGAAGATATTATCATATGAAAACGACTATTTTATCTTATTAATTTTATTTTTTTGATGATATAATCATATCAATATATAAAGGAGGAAATCAATATGTTTAGTTTATTATTAGCAGTTATATATTTAGCTTTTATTAGCTTAGGACTGCCAGATTCATTATTAGGTTCTGTATGGCCTACAATTTATCAAGAATTTAATGTTCCTGTATCTTATGCAGGTGCAATTTTTATGATTTTTTCTAGCTTGCAAAGTGATCGTCTTACAAAATTATTAGGAACAGGTAAGG
>OCPT01000178.1_pt1 | contig 58310 bp, 49 predicted proteins | sample 1538741 | NCBI WGS metagenome assembly OCPT01 (sample SAMN04571723, study PRJEB22368) | human gut metagenome | biome: human gut; material: stool | host: Homo sapiens | place: Luxembourg | collected 2012-12-06 | reverse complement strand
ATTTATTTTAAATATATGACTAATATGTATTAAATTATTATTTCTAAAGATAATACTATATATAATATAAAATTCTAGTAATTTGTTACTATTTTTTATTTTCGTGATAAAAGTTACATATTATTTTTTCATTTAGTGATATACTTTAAATGTATTTATTAGATATTTATAAACTTTAGAGTTAAAAAATTAACAATCAAAAAAAAACGGAGTGAATGAGATGAAAAACTTAAATCTTAAGGGTAATCCAAATCGTGGATTAATAGGAGCTACATTAGGTTTCTTCATAGGTTTTGCAGCAGTTTCTCTTTATGGACCAACTTCTGCAGTATTTAAAGAAGCTTTCGTAAACCTTAATCCAGTATTATTAGCATTACTTATCGCAGCCCCTAACTTATCAGGTTCTTTACTTAGAATACCTTTTTCAGCATGGGTTGACACAACTGGTGGAAGAAAGCCACTTATAGTTTTACTACTTTTATCAATAATAGGTATGGGTGGTTTATACGTAGTATTAGCTTTCTTTAGCGATAACTTAAATCAATATTATTATTTATTATTTGCACTTGGACTATTATCTGGATGTGGTATAGCAACATTCTCTGTTGGTGTCAGCCAAGCATCATATTGGTTCCCAAAAAGCAAACAAGGCGTAGCTTTAGGAATATATGGTGGTGTTGGTAACTTAGCACCTGGAATATTTGCATTATTAATTCCAAACTTAGCACTTCCTCTATTAGGATTACCAGGTTCTTACTTAGCTTGGTTAATATTCTTAATAGTTGGTACAGTAATTTATATAAAAATAGGTCAAAACGCTTGGTACTTCCAACTTGTTGACAAAGGAATAAATAAAGATGAAGCTAAGGAAATAGCATCAAAAGAGTACGGTCAAGAGTTATTCCCTAAAGGAAAAGCAAGTGAAACACTTTTAATATCAGCTAAGTCATGGAAAACTTGGGCTTTAGTATTTATATATTTCACAACTTTCGGTGGATTCTTAGCATTAACAGGTTGGTTCCCTAACTATTGGATGACTTATTTCGGATTAAATATGAAAGTTGCAGGTCTTTTAACAGCTTTATATTCTATATTAACTTCATTAACTAGAATATATGGTGGAAAAGTTGCTGATAAAAATGGCGGAGAAATAACTACTATAGTTTCTCTAGGAATAGCACTTATCGGTGCAATTTGTATGACTTTTGCTTCAACTATGACTTTAGCAATAATAGGTATAATCTTACTTGCTATTGGTATGGGAGTTGCAAACGCAGCAGTATTTAAAATAGTTCCTAATGCAGTTCCAGAGGCAATGGGTGGAGCTTCAGGATGGATTGGTGGATTAGGTGCTTTAGGTGGATTCTTAATACCTCCTGTAATGGCATCATTCCTAAACAGATCAGGATTTGCTGGATATTCACAAGGATTTTCAGTATTTATAGTTTTAATAATTATAGCAATTGGAGTAATAGCTTTATTCCAAGCTTTACAAAAGAAATCAGCAAAATAAAACATTTAAAATAAAAAAGTAGCTATGAATTTTCATAGCTACTTTTTTATTTTAAATTATAAGTAATTAAGTAATTTATAAATATAAAATTATCCACCAAAATTAAAACTCTAAATTATCCACAAAATATTATTAAGCCCATTTATAATCTAATCACAAGTAATCATACATTTTTATTGATTTAACAAGATAAATAGACAATCATATTAAAATGATTGCCTATTTATCCGTAATAAAAATTTATATATCTTTTGATTAGTTTGGATACTTAAATTTTATCTGATTTAGACCTAATAATTTATAATCAGATAAATTATATTAAAATTCAGATAGGATTAATACCTATCTGAATCAATTATTTATATTATTCCCACTCGATAGTTGCTGGTGGTTTTGAAGTTACATCGTAAACAATTCTGTTAACTCCCTTAACTTCATTTACAATTCTTCTTGAAACCTTATCTATAACTTCATATGGTATATGAGCCCAGTTTGAAGTCATTCCATCTGATGATGTAACTGCTCTTAATCCTACAGTGTGGCAGTAAGTTCTTTCGTCTCCCATAACACCAACTGATTGAATGTTAGGTAATACTGCGAAGTATTGCCATATTTCACTTTCAAGACCTGCTAAAGCTATTTCTTCTCTGAATATAGCATCAGCTTCTCTAACAACTTCTAATTTATCTTCAGTTACTTCTCCTAGAACTCTTATAGCTAATCCTGGTCCTGGGAATGGCTGTCTCCATACTAAGTGGTGAGGAATTCCTAATTCTTCTCCTACAGCTCTTACTTCATCTTTGAATAATTCTCTTAATGGCTCTATTAATGAGAATTCCATATCTTCTGGAAGTCCTCCAACATTGTGGTGACTCTTAATTACTGCCGAAGTATCTGTTCCACTTTCAACAACGTCTGGATAAATTGTTCCTTGAACTAAGAATTTAATGTCTCCTAATTTTCCAGCTTCTTCTTCAAATACTCTTATGAATTCTTCTCCGATTATCTTTCTCTTAGTTTCTGGATCTGAAACTCCTTTTAATTTACCTAAGAATCTATCTTGAGCATTAACTCTGATAAGGTTCATATCAAAACCTTCTTTGAAGATTTTTTCTACTTGATCTCCCTCATCTTTTCTTAATAGACCGTGGTCAACAAAGATACAAGTTAATTGCTTACCTACAGCCTTATGAACCATAACAGCTGCAACTGATGAATCAACTCCACCTGATAATGCACATATTAATTTTTTATCTCCAACTATTTTCTTGATTTCAGCTATTTTTTCTTCTGCAAAAGAAGCCATTGACCAAGAATTTTCTAATCCACATATATTGTAAAGGAAATTTCTCATCATGTTTTGACCAAATGGAGTGTGCTCAACTTCTGGATGGAATTGAACTCCATAAAGTCTTCTTTCTTCATTTTCCATAGCCGCTACTGGACAAACATCTGTATGAGCTATGATTTTGAATCCTTCTGGTGCTTCTGCTATGTAATCAGTATGACTCATCCAACAAGTTTCATCTGCTTCTATTCCTGCAAATAATTTTGATGAATTATCTAAAGTTACATTAGTTTTTCCATATTCTCTTACTGGAGCAGTAGCAACTTTTCCACCTAAAAGGTGTGCCATTAATTGATCTCCATAACATATTCCTAATATAGGAACATTTAAGTTGAATATTTCTTTATCTAATGTAGGAGTGTTTTCTCCGTAAACTGAGTTTGGTCCACCAGTGAATATTATTCCTTTTGGATTCTTTTCTTTTATTTTTTCTATGCTATATGTGTAAGGTATTATTTCACAATAAACTCCACACTCTCTAACTCTTCTAGCTATTAATTGATTATATTGTCCACCAAAGTCGACAACTAAAACTAAATCTCTCATTTGCTTTCCTCCACAATTTTATTTTCCGTTTATGTATAAAGTATACTCAACAAAATGTTAAAACTTATAAGATATATTTCAACATTTTGCTGAAGCTTTTAATCTAATTATTATTGGTTAACACTGTAGTTTGGTGCTTCTTTAGTTATATTTATATCATGAGGGTGACTTTCTCTAAATCCTGCTGAAGTTTGAACAACAAAATTAGCATTTTCATATAAATTATCTAAAGTTGGCGCTCCTAAGTAACCCATTCCTGATTTTATTCCACCTATTAATTGATATATAGTATCTGCTAAATGTCCTTTGTAAGCAATTCTTCCTTCTACACCTTCTGGAACGAATTTCTTAGTACCATTTTGGAAATATCTATCACTTGATCCTTTTGCCATTGCTCCAAGTGAACCCATTCCTCTGTAAACTTTGTAGCTTCTACCTTGATATATTTCTATAGCTCCTGGTGCTTCTTCACATCCTGCAAAAATTGATCCCATCATAGCTGCACAAGCTCCTGCTGCTAGAGCCTTAACTATATCTCCTGAATATTTTAATCCACCGTCAGCTATTACTGGTATTCCTAATTTTTTACCTTCTTCAGCACAATCCATAACTGCTGTTAATTGAGGAACCCCAACACCTGCAACTATTCTTGTAGTACATATTGATCCAGGTCCTATACCTACTTTGACACAATCTGCACCTGCTTCTGCTAAATCTCTTACAGCCTCTGGTGTAGCTATGTTACCAGCTATTACTTGAAGTTCAGGATACTTAGCTTTTATTCTCTTAACTCCTTCAATAACTCCTTTTGAATGACCATGAGCTGTATCTAAAACAATAACGTCAACCTTTGCTTTAACTACTGCATCTACTCTTTCCATCATGTCATTAGTTACACCGATTGAAGCTCCACATAAAAGTCTTCCTTTTTCATCTTTAGCTGCATTTGGGAAAGCTTTAGCTTTTTCTATATCTTTTATAGTTATAAGTCCCTTTAGATTATTTTCATCATCAATTAAAGGAAGTTTTTCTATTTTATGTTGCTTTAATATTTCTAATGCTTCTGTTAATGTAGTTCCTTCTTTCGCAGTAACTAATGGGCTTTTTGTCATAACTTCTGAAACTTTTTTATCGTAGTTTGTTTCAAATACTATGTCTCTGTTTGTTATGATTCCAACTAGTTTTCCTTCTCTTGTTACAGGAACTCCTGAAATTCTGTATTGAGCCATTAGATCTAAAGCTTCTCTTACTGTGTGATCTTCTGATAAGAATATTGGATCTGTTATTACTCCATTTTCTTGTCTTTTTACTCTATCAACTTCTCTTGCTTGATCTTCTATTGTCATGTTTTTATGGATTATTCCTATTCCACCTTCTCTAGCCATAGCTATTGCCATTTTAGATTCAGTAACTGTATCCATACTTGCACTCATTAATGGAATGTTTAATTGAATTTTTTTAGTTAATTGAGTTTTTAAAGAAACCTCATTAGGTAGGACCTCTGATTTGTTTGGTACTAGTAATACATCATCAAATGTATATGCTGTTTTTAATATTCTTGCCATACTATCGCCTCCACACACTATCTTTAAGTTATTTACGTACAATTAAATGTTTTTCCGTATTTCTACCTTTTAAACTTCTACTTATTTTTTGAAAGCAAACTTGCAAATATACACAAAAGATGAAATTTTATTTTCAAAAAAAGCATAATAACTCCTAAGTGAAGTTAATATGCTTATAGTACACCTATAGTATATCAAATTCACTCATAGACGGAAATTTAAGGTTTCCGGTAGAAACGCCTTGCCTTATTCAAAGCTTATACGAGTTTGTTTATATTCCGTTTTGTTTAATTTTTATTTATTATAATCTATGAAAGAAAGCTTGTCAATAAAATGCATAAAATAAATTTCAAAAGTTTATAAATGATTTTTTCTAATCATTTTATATGCAATTTGCAAGAAATAATTCATTTATTTTTATATAATATATTATATATTTATTGGTTGTGTTTTTCATATTAATACATATATTTTTTATTTTATTATATATATCTTACATGTTATTTATAATAATAAATATTCCAAACAAAATATTTCCTTTATTTCCCTAACTTTAAATAAATATTAACTTTTTATTAAATAATACTAAGATATTTCTATATTAATTTTATTTTAATCTTAATTAAATATATTATGCCCTAAAATTTATTAATAAATACAAAAATAAGACCACAAATTAAGTTATGTGATCTTATTTTTCTTTTAGTTTAAAATACATCTGGCATTTCTCCAGAAATAAATTCTTTATTCTTAGTGCTATTTGGATTATTTTCAATGCTCGCAGTTACATTTAAACTCTGTGAATCCTCTTTAGTTTCTACTTTTGGAGTAGTTATTTCAGAAATAATAACATACTTTTTCTCAACAAAATTATTTTCATTTATAATATTATTTAAATTAATCTTAATTGATTTTCCGTTATCATCTGTTCTAATATCTCCTTCTCCTATATTAATCTTGTTACTAGTAATGTTATTATTTTCATCTACCTCATATAATTTTAATGTTTTATCATCTATTGTTCCTTTATCACTCTTTAATATTACTGAAGTTTCTGGAGATTTTGCATCAACTTCTACTGCTACTTTACTAGGTATTCCCCCAGCAATATTATTAGCAGTTTCATTTATAATTGATTTATTTGTTTTATTGTCATAATCTAATAGTCCTATTTTATCTATTGTTGAAGGATTATTTTTAATATCTAACTTACCAGTAAAATGTTGAGTAATTAAATCATCACTATCTCCACATTTATAACTTAATATATTTTCAGATGGATTTATATTAATCCCCTCTTTATTAGGTCTTATATTATAACTTGCTTTAACCTTAATAGGTATTGATATTTTTTTATCTCTTCCATCAAATATATATTTTGAACCATTATGTTTAAAATTCATAGGTTTTTTAAGTGATATTGTAAACTTAGAATCTTCATTTACATATATTTTATATTCACTATTTTCTACATTATCAGTTAATAATTTAATATCAGCTGGTAGTTTTCCTGTTATATTTATAGAATTGATAGATATACTTTCCTTATCTCCTTCATTAAAAGGTATTTCTCTTGGAGCTATATTGTAATTCAATGTAAATTCCTTTCCTGGATAAATATTTTCATCACTACTTATAGTAGCTTCAAATATTTCATTGTTTTTAAAATAACCATACTCTCCTTTTAAAACACTTTTTTCACTATTATTTGATTTTTCTATAACTTCATAAGTGATTTTATAAGGTTTTTTACTAAATGGTAGCATTAAGTTATGCTCTCCAGAAAATGTTGCACTTGAAATTTCTCCAGGAGTAGTATTTTTTGAAGGATAAAATTTAAATCCACTTCCCTGTTGCATAAATTCTATATTTTTTTTAAACTCATCTAACTGCTCATCATAAATTTCAGGCATATCTTCCAATGTATAGTACTTCTTATAATAGTTAATAGTATTATTAATAGTATTATTAATATCATTGCTCATATTTCTTATATATTTAGGTTCAGTATTACCATAATAATTATAATTTAACTCAAAAGCTCCACTATCACCATAGTTATAATACTCTACATATATAGGATAATACTTATCTTTCTCTAAATAAATAGGATCAAAACTACTATAATAAGTTGGTCTATGTGGAGAGAAATTAGATCTTAAATATACAATTCCATTATCAAATCCTTGATCATTACCTGGATATCCAGCAAAATCTATTCCCCAATCATTATTAGTAAAGTCTATTTTTTTATTATCAGTTGTTATCCATGCTCTTACACCATCATCAGCGTAAGCCCCTAATACATACCACCCACTCTTTTCCGGCTGTATATATCCCCAATATTTATTTATTGCTGAATAATCATTCCCAAACCTAAGTCCTTTATTGTCATCCGAATCAAAAAATATACTATTAGAATTTTTATAATATGAAATGGTAGCTGGTAAAATTTCAGATTTTCCTTTTGACTTTTGGAACAATTTATTTCTATCAGTCCATGTCTTTTCTGTCTTATCACCACTTGGAATTAGGTTCTCATAAAACATAACATTTAGATTTCCTTCTTTACCTATATCTACATCACTAGTATTTATTATGTTACCGTCTGAATGTAAAGGTAGAGTTCCACTTTTAATTGAATTATTATCTTCATCAATAAAATTATATTTAAAATAATATTCTTTTTTCTTATCGCCTATTCCCTTAACTTTTATATCAGCATAACCTTGTCCGAATATCTCTGTTGCTTCTGTAGCCTTTCCAAGATTAATATTATTCTTAGAAGAGTTATATGTGCTTCCCACTTTTCCTCTAGAATCTCTTATCTCAATAGTTGCTAGTCTTTGTCCTATATTAAAAGTTAAATTTGGAAATTTAGCTATTTCATTATTATTTTGACTATTTATAATCTTTGCCTCTACATCTTGTTTTAGAACACTTCCTGTATCATTATGACCTTTATATGTAACTTCAATATTAAAGTTATTAGCATTAAAATCATTATTTTTGACTTTTTTATAGGTTATTGTTAATTGATATTTTCCATTGCCTATATCCTTAATGCTAACTTTATCTCCTCCAAGTACCTTTACATCATCAATGCTTACTCCTTTTGGTAGCTTATCAAAATCTAGTATTGTTTTTACTGTAACTTCTGATTTTACCATATTTAAGGCTTCATTAAACTTATTCTCAAGAGATTCTGGATTATTGTTTCCGACTAATATGTTTTTAGTCGCATCACCAAATTCAGCTAATTGATATACAGTACCATACCTAGAATATCCTTTATACCTATTTCCACCAACTTCAAATTCATCATCAGATTTTATTAAAATTCCTGAATCTGAATTTTCATCTCCACATTTTTGCACCTTTTCTTTATATCCATTTAAATCTAATTCTTTTACCTGTCCATCTTTTAATCCTATTAAATCCTTATTTTTTACTTCATTAACATCACCAAAAAACATAGGATACATTGTTATTCCAGAATCAGCAACTTCCTTTGCCATATAACATGAATATATTTGTCCTAAAATATTATTAAAGTATTGAGTTTCTGTAAACTCTTCATTCTCAAACTCTTGATAATTTTTCAAATTATTATTTTTTTTAACTTTATCAACATTTACATAAAATTCATTTAATTTATTGATATCTCCAAATATCTCATTAATGTCATTAAAGTTAAGTTTATTTATTAAATTTGAATTACTTAACGGTAATTTTTTTAATATTTGATTTAAATCTTTTATATTAATATTCAATCTATTTATTTTGTCATTGACGTAGTTTCTAAACGAAGTAATACTAGCTCTATCTATATAATAATTAATATTATCTATATAATTATTAATATTATTTATAGAATCAGTATCTATATAATTATTAATATTATATATATAATTATTTATATTATCTATATAATTATTTATATAATCATTATCTATATAATAATTATAATTTATATAATTATAAATATTATTTATAGAGTCATTAATAATATTTATACTATTATTTAACTGTTTTATTTTTTCTTTTATTTGACTATAATAATTAGACATAATTAACTTATTCCAATTACCTAGACTAGTATTAAAATTTTCATTTTTATCTTTTTGACTAAACCACATTCTATTATTTATTTCCTTATTTTCTAAATAGAAATAATCCATAGGTAATTTAGTATTAACACCATCATATTGTATTTCATTATTATTAAAGCCTATATCGCCATGGTAACAACTGCTTCCAAAGCTACTAATAATATTATATGCAGTATCTTTTTCTTTCTTAACTCCAAATTTTCTTATATATTCATTATTCTTATAATTATTGTCCCAAAAATTGTTTTTACTTATATCTCCTTCACTTCTGAAAAATCTTCCTGTATATGCATTGGCAAATCCATTTGTCATAAGTATAATAACTTTTTTGTTATTATTATTTTCTTTATTTAGCATTGCCTTAGCTAATCTTAAAGCATCACCAGTATTTGTTCCTAGGTGATTTATATCTTCTTTTTTATACTTTTCAATAACATCAATGTACTTGCTACTATTTAATTCTCTAACAACACTTGCAGAACCATTATATTCTACTATACCCAATCTTCTATTAGATCCAGTAATAAAATCATTTGCAAATTTTGTTACAGCAGCTTTTACATTAGTTATGTTATTACAGTTAGTTTTAGATGTATCAACTATAACAACAGCATCAATTGGCTTTTCTTCAATAGATAATTTTTCTGGCTCTATATTATAACTAATATTAATACTATCTCCATCATTTATATTAACTGTTCCTGTACCATTTTCAGAAATAGTAACATCCTCAGATTTATTTATCTTAATATTAAATTTAGGATTATTAAATACAATTCCATACGAAACCATTCCAGCCATACTAAAAATTAATAATAAACTTATAATAGCAAAATTTACTCTTCTTTTAGTTTTTAATAAATTCATTTTACTCACCTCCATCCAAGCTTAATTTTTATTTCTAAATGTTAATATATTGATTACTTTATATGGTGTATTCTTTTTAGTATCAAATGTAATTTCAATTTTAATAGCATTAGCATTTTTAAAATTATTGATTACTTCTCCTTGAGCTACTCCTTCTGTTAAAGAAGTTAATTCAATGCTACTAACTAAATCTCCTATTTTAAATTCTTCCGAATCATTCTTCTTCATATATAATGATCTATCTTTTAATATAAATGTTGTATGTTCATTCTTATTTTTACTATTGTTAAAAGTTAGTTTAAGGTAGCCTTCATTTGATTTTAAAGAATTCTTTTTTAGACTCTCAGTATAATTATTATTTGAAAGAACCTCATTTTTAATATTAGTTAAGCTTTCTATATTAGATGCTTCCATAGCTGAGTCAGTAAAATAATTCATTATAGCCTTTGCTTCCCTTTGAAAATCTATTTGATTGCTTGTCTTATCTAAAGTTACATAATTTGAAATGAAAAATGGACCAACTATCATTAATATTATTGCTATTAAGGATAGTGCCACAACTAATTCTATAAGAGAAAGCCCTCTTCTTTTAAATTTTAAATTTTTCATTTAATCACCAACCTTCTCTTAACAGCTTAGTTTACTTCCCAATTGCTTGTTTTAACTAAATTTAAAGTATTATCACTCATGTTAGTTTGTGATTTTATTGTAATGAAATTATTACAAACATGTCCTCTAAATAAATTTTTAAAAGAATCGTAATTTTGAGATATTATTTTTTTTATAATATTGTCATCATATACTAAGTCAACTTTTTTACTTTCTTTAAGATCTAGATTACCTGCTGTTATAATAGTTCCATTAAACTTTAAATTTTTAGAATCTAGTATTACATTTTTCTTTGTAACTATTATTCCTGCACCAATTCCATTTCCTAGATATATTTCATTATCCCTTACCTCTGTTGATTTTCCATCTTTAATTGTAAGAGTTCCACCCTTATCATTTTTAGAATCTATATAAATTATTGCCTTAGTTAACTTTCCATCACTATCTTTAATATCCACAATTTTTCTTACTTCCTTATCAGGAAATTCAATTTCTGAATTATCATTATTTTTTGTATTAATTAAGCTTCCTATATAATTAATTGCCTTTTCATACTTCTCAACTTGATTTATGCTAATATCAGTTATATTGTCTAGGGTAGCATTTTTATTGTTTAGCTTTACTTCATTATTACTTATGGTAGCTCCTATACTAGTTGTATTATCAGGTAAACTTATTCCCTCTAAATGTGTAGTTCCCTTTGCATTTTTAATATTATCCTTAAAATATTTTGCTTTTTCATCAACAGAATCTAACTTTACAAGTTGTAGTGGATTATAATATTTAAATTCCACATTTCCATTATCAACTGTATAGGCAATATAATTTCCCTTAACAGAAACAGATTCCCCAGTTTGATAGGCTTCAGGCTTTGTATTTATGTAAGCTGTTCCCATTATAATGGCCTCTTGCCCTATATTTATACTTGATCCATTTCCTATATCATCTGTGTTTACTATAATTGCACTAGAATTATTTATTTTATCTGTTAATTTATCTTCAGTTCTATTACTATTTATCCCATAAAAACCACCATTTAAATTTATTGATGATTTCTCTCCATTTAATATTAAATCGTTCATTGCATAAACAGGATAATTAGAAATAATATTTCCTTTACTAACATCTTTATCAAAACCAATCTTATCTCCATTTATCCCTAAATTTCCTGTGTATACACCTAAATTGTTATTTAAATTACTATGAGATTTTTTTGATTCATCATTTAAATTCAAATTACTCTTATTATTTTCTGTTTCACAACCAACTTTTAAATTACTTCCTTCTCCACCAAGTCTTATATCATTCTTACTTACCAAAGAGCCATTATTAACACTAAGTGTTCCTCCATTAATAACAACCCCATCTCCCTCTTTTTTATTAACCATACTTCCTATTGTAAATTTTTTCTCTTTGACAACATTTGCTGATACAAAAATCCCCCCATCAACATTTAATGTAGACCCTGTACCAACATTTAAGTTTTCTCCAACAACTAAACCATTTGAACATACATTATATAAAGGAAACTCTTCAATTTTATAAGCTCCATTATAATCTGGAACTTCAATATTAAAAGTTAAAGATACATCCTTATAGTTCTTATCTCCATCTGATTCTTTAACATTAAACTTAGAATCTAACCTTAAACTTATTTCTTCCTTTTTATCATTATCAGGTATAGTCTTAAAATTTAAAATTCCACTTAAACTACTTCCATTAGATACTTTTTTATTATTTATATCAATAAGTGTAATATCATAATTACCCTCTTCATTTTTTTCTTTATTTTTATCTTCCTTATCCATTTTAATTAAATTGTTATTAAACTTAACTTTATTATTTTCTAATAAAAATACTTTTTCATTTTTAATAACTTCACTATTAGGATTTAATTGCTTTATAATATATTCCTTATAAGCTTTCTTGAATATTTTATTCTGACTTTCTTCCTTTTCAGATGATATTTTTTTATAACCATCCTCCGTTTTATTATCACCTGATTTTAAATCTTCTTCTGCTGATAATGATGTATCTTCTTTTGCAACAGCATCATTTCCATAAGTTATAGCCTTAGCAGTAAGAATATCTAAAGCTTTTTGAACTTTATCAAGTCCTGATTCTGACATATATAAATTTTGAGTTTTCTTACCATGGACAATCATTGCCTTATAGTTTGTTAAAGAAAGTGAAACTATAGCAGTACCTATTACAGCAATTATAGCTAATACTACTATTACATAAGCAAGAGTTGCCCCTTTTCTTTTTTCCCTATAAAACATGTTATCACCCTCCTATAAACTCAGTTGTATTAAGATTATAAAGAACCTCATCTTTTTCCTTAATCTTTAAATTAATATTAAATAATTGCCCTCTTAAATCTTCGCTATTTCCCTCTATATAATTTTTAAATACACTTATATTGCCATGAGAATTTTCAGTTGAAGTATAAATATTATAACTTATTCCACTTCCTTCATTCTTACATGTATAAATGTTCAATCGACTTCCTGAACACTTATTTGACACTTTTAAATCTATTTTTTTATTTGCAGAACTTCTATAAAAATACACCATTATATCAGTTTTTTTCTCTCCATCCTCTAATTCAAAATCATCAGTATATTCATTTAATATTTTAACAAGCTTTTTTCTTTCTTCACTTGGACTATCAGGGGTTGATATCTCTTCTCCCTTATCTTCATTTTCTGCTTTTATATTTATCTCACCATTACTATTCTCATCTATAAAAAGAGTTGTAATTTCATTATCATTATTTTTTAGTTCTTTATTCTTTATAAGTAACCATCGTCTAAGCTTTATACTACTTCCTTTAAAAATTCCATTTACTATTTTAGCTTCTTCCAAGTCATTATCTTTATCATCAATTATTTTAATTGTATTGTTATCTATGTATTTTTTTAAAATATTTTCTTTTGAAACAATTTTATAAACTGTTATAAGGTTTTCTCCTATATATACCACATAATTTTTTTTCGGCTCTTTTTTATCCAAAGTATGTTCCTTATTACTTTCTCCATTATCCTCAAGTTTCCCCTGTGTTATATCTCCATCTATATTAAATTTCTTCTTATTATTAGGGTCTACATATTCACCTTCAATTTTATAAGTTGGATCATCCTTTGTTTTTATAACATTTAAGTTTCCAAGCTTTAATGTAGCTTTATTACTTTCACTATAATTTGCATCTGAGTCTATTTTCTTAAACTGGCTTAATTTAATTGTTTTTAATTGTTCTATGACACCTTGTCCAGCATTTATAGCCTGCTCTTTTGTGGCACTTTTTGCTGATGTTTTAACAGCTGTTAAAGTAAAGCTACCTAGGGGTATCATTATTAAAGTAAACAAAACTAAACTAATTATAGCTTCTATTACTGTAAACCCTTTTTTACTTTTTCTTTTTTTGATACCCATAGCTTCACACACCTTTTCTATTAATTTTTAATCACTTTAACTTTGCCATCTGTGGTTACATTAACTCTTGGACTTTTTTCGTCATCTTTATTTATTATTAAATTAACTTCTTTATCTGAACTATTCACAATTTTTATGTTAGCTCCAGATTTATCATCTTTATTTACTCTCTTCTCTGAGAATATTTCAAAGTTTATATCATTTCCATTTGGTTTAAATTCTTCTCCATTACCTTCAAATTTTGTTGGATAACTTTTTCCTTCAACTTTGTATTTATAATAGTACTTTCCATTATCACCTGAAATGTACATCTCTATATTACTTACTGAATTTTCATCATTATTTAAATATGTTTTTTTATCTTTATCACCTGATTTACCTAAAACTATTGTTGGTAAATCTGAATTTATAGGTCTAACAGTCATTAAGAAATCATTCTTAACCTTTGAATTTTCTAATTCATTTTCTATTGTTCCTGTTCCAACTACACTTGCTCCTGAAAATGGATTTTCCTTACCGTACTTCTCATCAGCTGTTGTAAACTCTTCTTTTGAAGCATCTATCTTTGGAATTGCAACAAGTTGTATATTCATATTTGCTGATACATTTCCATCAGTTTGTGCACTTAAATTAAAATTGAGTATATTTATGTGCTTTGGATTTTCTTCAATAGACTTAATAAACTTCATAACATTATCATAAGTACCATTTACACTTAATGAAACTGTCATTTGGTTTAAGTTATATATTTCCTCTTGTTTTTTATTTTTTTTATCTTCATTTTTCTTTTTATCAGTTATATTATTATAATCATTAACTATTCCCTGTATTTGGTTTTTATTTTCATCATTCTCACTTTTACTAGAAGAATCTCCCTCTTGCTTATCCATAACTGGCATAGTTTTTATTTCAGAAAAACTCATAGTTCCTTTAACATTTGTATCATTCATAAGATTATTTAATTCTAATATTATATTTGGCTGTGATATGTTTGAATAAAAGCCTGATGTTAAGTTTTGAATTTCTGAATTAAAAATATTTATTTCTTCCTTATTAGGTTCTATGGAATTAACCATTTTCACATCATCATTATATTCTTGCTTTACTTTTAGTTCTTTTGATTTTAAATCTTTCAATTTGTTATATTGATAATCCCAAACTACTTTATAATATCCAAAACCAACAACACCTAGAGCTAGGACAAATAATAAAGTTTTTTCTCTTTTATTAATTTTCATTACTTCCTACCTCCTTTAAAGTACAGCTTATGGAGAATGAGTAGTCTCCCTGTGCATTTCTTTCTCCAATTCCACTTATATATGTATTTTCTATAAAACCTAAATTATTTAAGTTATATTGAAGATCACTTATAGCGCTTCTTGTTTTTGATAATGCTTGTATAGTTAAAGTTTTATTATCTATACTTATTTGAGTAAATACTAAATCCTTAGGAACAGTACTATTTATTATTTTAATTCTTTGAGTGGTTACATAATTATTATCATAAACTTGTCCTGTAGCAACTTTCACATTATTATAATACTTTTCTAAGTCATCATGCTCCTTTTCAACTTTAATTGCTACACCTAACTTTTCTTTCATATCTGGGTTATCTATTTCTCCTTGATAATAACTTATGTTTTTATTTAAAACATGCTCTTTTAACATGTTCACTGAAAAATTAACTACAAATATAAAAGCTAAGGCTCCAATTATTCCAAATCCTATGTATTTTCTTTTTGAATCACTTTTTCTTTCCTCAGTTATATGGGAGAAAAAGTTAAAATCTCTCATTATTTATCACCAACCTAAAGTCTTATTAAGGCTCCAATAGCGTTTATGTATTCTGAAATATTCACTTCTTCTACACCTTTTTTAAATTCTATATTGCTATTTCCTTGAACTATCTTTACTTTCATATTTAGTTTAGATGATACATATCTTTCTAGTCCTTTTATGTTTGAACTTCCTCCACAAATATATATCTTGTCTATATTATTTTGAGTATTTTTACTTTTATAATATTTAATTATTCTACTAGCCTCATCAAACCAAGAATCTACAACTTCTCTAACAACATGCTCTAAAGGCCCTTCTTCCCTATTCATCAAATTACAATTTTCTCTCTTTTGCATTTCTGCATTTTCTAATGAAATTTCTAAGACCTTTGATATTTTGCTATTCAAATAATTACCACCAGATTTTGTAGTTTTTATAAGTATTAACTCATTGTCTTTCATTATTGTTAATGCTATATTTTCTGCTCCCATATCAATACTTAAAATAGACTCCTTTATTTCAGGATTCATTACGTAATAAGCTTTTCTTTTAGAATTATAATTTAAATCTAAAGCATATGGTTTTCCACCAATTTTATTAACAAGCTCTGCATAGGAATAAACCATCTTATTAGGATAAACTACAATTAAAACCTCTAGCTTTTCATTCCCATCAATAACCTTTTCCTCTAAAACATTATATTGAATCATATGATCCTCTAAGTTTATAGGAAGATATTGCTGAACTTCATACTTAATAACTGATTCTATTTCATCCTCATTAACCTTTGGAATAATAATTGTTCTATTTATAACAGAAGTGCTGTTTGTAGTAAAAATTACATTATCATTCTTAACATTATTAGAATCCAAAGCATCAGTAATAGCTCTAGCCAAACTATCTATATCCTTAATATGACCATCATCTATACTACCTTTTGGAGTCTTAAAAGAAAAAGCCTTGTCTATAATAACCTTATTTTTATGATATCTCCCAACAATAATCTTTGTATTCTCACTTCCAATATCAATAGAAATAGCTTTTTTACATATAACACTCTTAGCTTTTCTTTTACTACCTTTTTTATCATTCTTTTTCCCTGAATTTTTCTTCTTAAGAGCTTTGATTATATCCGAAACATCCATCTGCAATATGCTCTTTTTCTCCTTATTTTCACCTGCCAAAACTTTCCCTCCTTTGCCTTTATAGTTGAAAAGTGCAAGGAAACATTTCCTTACACTTTTTAATTATTATACTAATTTTTTATTAATTCCCTGCTGGTGTTGATCCACTTGCTTGTGTTGATCCACTTCCTGGTGTTGATCCACTTCCTGTTCCATCTCCATTTATATTAAAAGCAGCTTCTCCATTTGGATAAACAAGAGTTCTATCTGATAATTTAACTTGAATACTAGGAGTTTCTGGCTCCCCACCTACTACAACTTCGAAATGTGAAGCACTATTTGTTTTCACAGCTGGAATTGTTTGTAAATATGATTTTAGTGAATCAGCTTCAGTACTTTTGTTATTTGAAGCAGTTATTGTACCTTCTCCACCATTTTGTGCTGGATTTAATGTAAATGTAACATTTGATCCACTTGGAACTATTTTTCCTTCTGCTATTAGAGCTGATGTTGCATCATATATTGTTTTAGCACTTGCTACATCTGCCTTAACTTTAGATTTTCTTTGAATTGATAAGAAGTTTGGTATAGCTATTGCTGCTAATATTGCTATTATTGCTATAACGATAATTAATTCAATTAGCGTAAAACCTTTTTTCTTCTTGTTTTGTTTTTTAGTATTCATTGGTTTTCCTCCTTAAAATATATGTAATATATTAAAAGCCTAAAGACTCTTAATTCAATTTAAATTCTTCTGTCTGTTTAGGATATAATTCTCCAATAACTCTATCTTTTACTGCATAAATTTTTATAATTGGATTATTCAAATTTTTAACTCCATTTTTTTCTTCAAATGTTACATTAACATTAAAATATGCTCCAGTAATTGATTGTATTGTAACATCTTTATCTTGAAGATAACTCTTTAAATAACTCAAATTTTTTTTATTTACCTTTGAATTATCATTAGCAAAATTTATGCTAAATCCTGTATCTTCTCCAACACCAGTAGGCATATGAACTTTCCCTTCTGTAATCATAGTAGCAGTTGCATCATATATATTCTTAGCTGTTGCAATATCAGCTTTAACTCTAGCTTTTCTTTGAGTAGCTAAAAAGTTTGGTATAGCTATAGCTGCTAATATTGCTATGATTGCAATTACTATAATAAGTTCTATTAAGGTAAATCCTTTTTTTCTTTTACCTATATTAGTTCTAATCCTCAAATTTTTTCATCTCCTAAAATTTAAACTAACTTATACTGTTATACATTTTAAACATAGGTGTTAATATTGAAATTAGTAGAAATCCTATAATTATTCCCATAACAACTATCATTGCTGGCTCTATTAAGGCTGTTGCTGTTTGTATTTCTCTTTCTAGTTCATCATCATAAAAATCTGCGGTTTTATCTAATATGCTATCTAGTGAACCAGCTTCTTCTCCAACCTTAACCATGGAAGCAAGCATTGGTGGGAAAATTTTTATTTTCATTATTGAATCTCCTAATCCTTCCCCTTTTAAGACCTTTTCTTTTACTTTTAGTAATTCCTTCTCTGCAATTTTATTTCCAACTACAGAGGCAACTATTTCTAGAGAGGTTACTAAAGACATTCCACTTGATGATACTATTCCCATTGTTCTTGTAAATCTAGAAACTATTATTTTTTGAGTTAATTTCTTTATCACTGGAATTTTTAAGTTTATTATACTTAACTTGTATTGACCCTCTTCACTCTTTAAATATTTGCCAAGTAATATAATTGCTGTTACTAAAATTAAAAAAATTATAATTCCATACTTACCTAACATTTTGCTTGTCCCAAGAACCATCTTGGTTGACATTGGAAGATCTACATTATTTTCTTCAAACATTTGTACAAAGGTTGGCATTACAAAGGTAAGAATAAAAGTAATAGCAATAATAGCTATCACTCCAAGAACTATAGGATAAATCATAGCACTTTTAATCTTTCCTCTTATCTTTGTCTCTTTTTCATAGTACTCAGCCATTCTTTTTAAGATTATATCTAAATTACCACTTCTCTCACCAGCATCAATCATGCTAGTAAGTAAGTTTGGAAAAACATCTTTTCTTTTTCTCATGGAGCTTGCTAGAGTTTCCCCTCTTTTTAAATCTCCATTTACTCCAATTAAAGCTTCCCTAATCTTTGGCTTCTCACCTTGCTCTATTAATATATTTAAAGCCTTACCAATAGACAATCCAGAATCTAACATAACATAAAACTGTCTACAAAATATTGCTATGTCCTTAAGCTTTACCTTACGATTAAAAGAAAAACTGATTTTATTTTTACTATTTTCTTTTTCTATACTTAGAGGATAATATTGATTTGATAAAAGCATTTCCCTAACTTGGCTTTCAGAATCAGCACTTTGAGAACCTTCTACTCTTTGCCCTTCTGAATTAATAGCTTTATATTTAAAATTTGCCATAATTCCTCTCCTTTTCTTTCACCAAATTACATATCATAAGTTATATTTAACATTTCTTCAACTGTGGTATTCCCCTCTAAGACTAAACTTCTACATGATTGTCCAAGAGTTCTCATACCATGCTTAATTGAAATTTCCTTAAGAATATCTGCACTTTTATTTTCTAAAATAGCATCTCTATGTTCCTTAGTTACTTCCATAATTTCATAAATACCCATTCTACCTACATAGCCAGTATTATTACAATAAGCACACCCTTTTCCTCTACGAAGTATTAATTCTTCATTTACATCTATATTTAATATTTCCTTTTCATATGGTGTAGCTTCATATGTTTGTCCACAATTTGGACAAATTTTTCTAACAAGTCTTTGAGCTATAACTCCCTTAATAGCATTTGCAATCAAATATCTTTGAACTCCCATATCTTCTAATCTTAAAACACTAGATGGAGCATCACTAGTATGTAAAGTTGATAAAACTAAGTGACCTGTAATAGCTGATCTTATTGCTATTTGAGCCGTTTCAGTATCTCTTATTTCCCCAACCATTATGGTATCAGGGTCTTGTCTTAATATAGACCTTAATCCAGTTGCAAATGTTAAGCCAACTTTAGTATTGACATTAACTTGGTTAATTCCTTCAATTGATACTTCAACAGGATCTTCTATTGTAATAATATTTTTACTTTCTGTGTTTAGCTCATTTAAAATAGTATAGAGTGTTGTTGTTTTACCACTCCCTGTAGGACCAGTAACAAGGATTATTCCATTAGAATGCTTTGTTATTTTGTCTAGCAGAGAAAGCTCAAAATTTTTCAGTCCAAGTCCTTCTTTAGAAATTATGAAATTTTCCTTATTTATTATTCTTATAACTATCTTTTCTCCTGTTATCATAGGAAGAATAGATACCCTTAAGTCTATTTGCTTATCTCCAACCTTAGTAAGAATTCTTCCATCTTGAGGAAGTCTTTTCTCTGATATATCTAAGTTAGCTAGGATTTTAACACGAGTAACTAAAGGAGCTAGAGTATCTACTGGCAAAGTAGATATTGTATGTAACTTACCATCTATTCTATATCTAATTCTTAATATATTTTCATAAGTTTCAATATGTATATCACTAGCTCTTTCCTCAACTGCATTTTTAATAACATACTCTATCATTTTTACAATAGGAGCATTATCTAAGTTATCTATTTCCTCAATTTTGTCTAAATTAAGTTCATTACTTTCTTCATCAGAAGCTTTTGTTAATTCTTCCGCTGCTAATAAAACCTTTTGGTTTGAATAATATATATCTATAGTTCTTTGAATAGATTGTTTTACAGCTATATACGGACGCACATTTAAACCTGTAGAAATCTCAACGTCATCTATTGCAACTATATCTAAGGGATCTGCCATTGCAACCTTTATGGTATTATCTTCTATTTCATACGGAACTATTAAATGCTTTCTACAAACATTTTCCGAAATCATCTTTATAGCTCTTCTATCTATTGTTATAATTTCAAGATTTACTCTTTCAATATTTAATTGTTTTTCTAAAACTTCTATTATATCCTCTTCAGTAACAAAGTTTTGTTCAACTAATATCTCTCCAAGCCTCTTGCCAACTTGCTTCTGAATCAATAATGCTTCTTTAAGCCTATCCTCTGTAAGCTTTCCCGATTCAATTAGTATATCTCCTAAACGCTTTTTCTGATAACTAATCAAAAAAATGCCTCCTTTTCAAACGAAAAATTTAACTATAAAACTTAATCTAAACTAGTATATTAAATTTTTCACACACCAAAATATATTGGTATTATTATGTTTCCAAAAAATATTAAAATAATAGTAGATATTCCTATAGCTGGTCCAAAGGCTATATAATCACCTTTTTTCTTTTGTTTAAACAAAATAGCTAATAGTGCTATTATTCCCCCAATAATAAATGATAAAAATATATTTATTATTGCTAATTTCCACCCTAAAAAAATTCCTGCTATGGCATGTATCTCTATATCTCCACTCCCCATAGCTCCAGTTAATTTACTAATTAAAAATATTACTAAAGCTGATATTACTAATCCCATAAAGTAATTTAATAAGTTTTCTCCAAAATAAAACTTTTCTATTAGGGCAAAAATAATCCCAAGTATTACAGCTGGGTAAGTAGTAACTGCATAAACATCTTGGGTATCGTAATCTATAAATGAAATTACTATGAGAAATGTAATTAAGACTATGTACTTAACTGTCAAAAAAGATATACCATAATATTTATATACACAAAAATATAAAAAACCTGTAAGCAATTCTACTAGTGGATATCTTATAGATATTTTGCTCTTACAATATCTACACTTTCCACCTAAAAACAAATAACTAAAAACAGGTACTAAATCTATAGGCTTTAATTGTTTTTTGCATGTACCACAATGTGAAGGCGGAAATGCTATAGATTCCCCTGCAGGAATTCTAAAAATACACACATTTAAAAAACTTCCAATTATTAATCCAAATAAAAAAAATATTATAGACACATTTCCTCCAAAATTATTTTAAAATGAATTATTTATTAATATTTCATAATTATTATAAACATCTTAGAATTTTTTGTAAACATTTTTGATTGAGCTTTTTTAACCATTATATGAATAATTTACTTTTTTTAATTATTTAATATTATTATTAAATCATACTTAATAAAAGATTAAATTATATCTTTTGAAATATAAAAATAAGGACATGTATAAAAATAATTTTTATTATTATATTTTATACAGCCCTATAAAAATTGATTTAATTAAAGCATATTTATACTATAGACACTGTAACTTTTCTTCCCTTTTCTATATCTACATTATAAGAATCTCCACTTTGAGGCTTATCTAAATCTTCAAGTAAATCTTCCAATTTACTTTTACTAGCATTATCACTTATTCCTGAAACTTGTACGTTTCCATTACTTGAAGTTATTTTTATATTTGTAACACTACTTGAAATAGCATCTTCCGCCAATAACATTTCAACAGATCTTTCAATAGCAGCACAATTTTGTTTATCTACTTTTGCCTTAGCACTATCCTTAACAGATGAAAAATTTGGAGCTATAACCATTAAAATTATTGCCATAACTGCTAAGACAACAGTTAACTCAATTAATGTAAACCCTTCTTTTGTGGTTAATTTTCCTTCATTTCTTTTTTTAAATATTTTACTTACTCTAAATAAAAACATTTACAATCCTCCCTAATCTTTTGAATTTAGATTCATATTAGAATTATGGACATTTTTCCCATTTATATACAAAAAAAAAGAGATTCTTTAAAAAAATCTCTTTTTTATATTATTTATATATCTACTTTCTTATTTTATTTCAGGTCTTAAGTTATCTTATTTAATACCTTTATTTTTTATAGTAATTCAATATTTCTTATTTTTTAATACATTCCATCCATTCCAATCCCTGCACCTTGAGGAATTTCTTTTTCTGGAATATCCGCTACAGCAGCCTCTGTTGTTAAGAATGTTGATGCTACTGATGCTGCATTTTGAAGAGCTGATCTTGTAACCTTAGTTGGATCAACTATTCCTGCTTTAATCATATCTTTATATTCTCCTCTTAAAGCATCAAATCCTACACCTGCATCACTATTTTTAACTTTCTCTATTATAACTGAACCTTCTAGTCCTGCGTTGTGGGCTATTTGTCTCATAGGTTCTTCTAAAGATCTTACAATTATATTTATACCAACTTGTTCATCTTGAATGTCAGAAGTTAATTTTGCAACTTCATTTATTACATTTACGTAAGCTGTTCCACCACCTGGAACTATTCCTTCTTCAACAGCTGCCTTTGTAGCTGCTAAAGCATCCTCTATTCTTAACTTACTTTCCTTAAGCTCTGTTTCAGTGGCAGCTCCAACCTTAACTACTGCAACCCCACCTGCTAATTTAGCTAATCTTTCTTGTAATTTTTCTTTATCAAATTCAGAAGTAGTAGCTTCTAATTGTAATTTTATTTGGTTAATTCTATTTTTAATCTCTTCTGAGTTTCCTCTTCCATTAACTATTGTAGTACTTTCTTTAGTTACCTTAACACTTTCAGCTTCTCCAAGCATATCTAATGTAACTTCTTTTAAGTCTCCGCCTACCTCATCAGATATAACAACGCCTCCTGTTAAAGTAGCTATATCTTGTAACATTTCTTTTCTTCTATCACCAAATCCAGGCGCTTTAACTCCAACGCAAGTAAATGTTCCTCTTAATTTATTAACAACTAATGTGGTCATAGCTTCGCCTTCTATATCGTCAGCTATTATTAAAAGTTTTTTACCTGCTTGAACTATTTGCTCAAGTAATGGTAATAAATCTTGTATATTGCTTATTTTCTTATCTGTTATTAATACTAATGGATTATCTAAAACAGCTTCCATTTTTTCAGTATCAGTAACCATATAAGCTGATACATATCCCCTATCAAATTGCATACCTTCAACAACATCTAACTCAGTTCCCATTGATTTAGATTCTTCTACAGTTATAACGCCTTCATTTCCTACCTTTTCCATAGCATCTGCAATTAACTTACCAATTTTTTCATCAGCTGCTGAAATTGCAGCAACTCTAGCTATGTCTTCTTTTCCATTTACAGGCTTAGAAATTTTTTGTATTTCCTCTACAGCTTTTTCAACTGCAATTTTAATTCCATTTCTTATTAATATAGGATTTGCCCCTGCTGTTACATTTTTTAATCCTTCTCTTATAATTGCTTGAGCTAATAAGGTAGCTGTAGTAGTTCCATCTCCTGCCACATCATTAGTCTTTGTAGCTACTTCTTTTACAAGTTGAGCTCCCATATTTTCATAAGCATCTTCAAGTTCAATTTCTCTTGCTATTGTAACACCATCATTTGTTATTAATGGTGATCCAAATTTTTTATCTAAAATAACATTTCTTCCTTTTGGTCCTAATGTAACCTTAACAGTGTTAGCTAATTTATCTACACCCGCTTGCATAGATCTTCTTGCTTCTTCACCGAATAATAATGTTTTAGCCATATTAATTTACCTCCCAAATATATTATGAATATATAAATCACTTATCTTTTAAAACTATTCAACTATTGCTAGTATATCGTCTTGTCTTAAAATAGTATATTCTTCCCCTTCGAACTTAACTTCTGTTCCTGCATATTTAGAATATAATACTTTATCTCCTATTTTAACTTCCATCTCTGTTCTTTTTCCATCAATTATTGCTCCTGGTCCCACTGCAACAACCTCTGCTTCTTGTGGTCTTTCCTTAGCAGTTCCAGTAACTATTATACCGCTTTTAGTAGTTTCTTCTGCTTCTAATCTTTTAATAACAACCCTGTCTCCAAGTGGTTTAATACTCATTAAAAAACCCTCCTTAAAAATGCTAATTAATTTTTGTTTAGCACTCATTAATGTAGAGTGCTAATTCTTACTATTATCATATAATTTACAAGTTGTAAATTCAATAACTAAATTTATTTATTTAGAATATATTATTATTATTTTCCATGTTTAAATTAATTTATCTTAAGTTTTCTTCTATTCTTTTGAAATTTCTTTAATTTGCTTCTTTAATATACATCTCTATTTATTACTTATTTCCATATTATTATATATTAATACACTACATACTATAAATTAATACTAAAATTTTTCTTAAAATATGTATTTTTGTTTAATATTTAATAAAAAAGTCTAGAATAAATAAAAATAATTATTTTAAGGAGACATAATGATTAAGATTTTAAAAGATATATTATTTTCATTTTACCTTCTAATAAGTTCAGTAATATTTTCTGTTATTTTAACATTAAATATTTCTCCTGTGCTCTATTCCCTATTTATTAAGCTTAATAAAACACCTAACTATAACAACCTTAGCAGTGAAGAAATTTTAAATGACTATAATAATATAATTCATTACTTAAATTCTCCCCAAGAAGAAGTCCTTAAGTTTAAAAATTTTAAAATAAGTCCTATAGGAGAATTTCACTTTCTGGAAGTTAAAGAGATTTTTTCTTCAATATATTTAATAGGATTAGCTTGCTTAATTTTAGGAATAATTTTATTTTTAACATCAAAAAAATTCAAACTAAAAATACCATTTAAAACTTTTAATATTTTCTTCTATGAAGTTTTATTTATATTTCTTAGTTTAATCTTAAGTTTTTACTTAAACTTTTCAAAAGTCTTTACACTATTTCATAAAATATTTTTCAATAATAATTACTGGATATTTGATCCTAAAAAAGATCCAATAATAAATGTTTTGCCTGAATCTTATTTTTTATTTTTAGCAATTTTCATTCTATCTCTAGTAATGATACTTTCAATAATATCTAAAATATTTTATACTCTAGAAAAACATAAACATTTAAAATAAAATATATTAATTTAAAAATTCAGCATAAATCTTCTTAAATTTTCAAACTATTAAAGTAACGGCTTTTTTAATTTTAAATACATATATTATAATATTTATAAGTATTTTAATTATTTAAGGTGTGATAAATATGAATAAAGAAACTCATATATGTGCTCTTTGTGAAAGAAAAGTTCCTAGAATCACAGAACATCATCTAATTCCTCGTGAAAAAGGTGGAAGATTTGATGAAACAATCTGGCTTTGTGTTCCTTGTCATAAACAAGTACATGCTTTATATAGTAACTATGAATTGGCTGTTAGGCTTAATTCTCTTCCACGACTTAAAGATGACGAAAAAATTAAGCGTTACTTAAAATTCATAAAAAAACAACCTGGCGATGCTAATGTTACTATAAAAAAATCAAAAGCTATTCGTAAAAAAGGCCGTTATTAACAAAATGTACTATATCAAAATAAAACTTACAAACAATATAAAGAGAATATCTAAATAAGCTTTAGAACTTTAATCCTTAAAGCTTAATCTAGTAATCCTCTAAATATGTTTGTAAGTTTTTATTAAATCTTTATTCCATTTTCTCTAGCATAATAAAATAAATATTGTTGAGCGAATCCAGAATACTCTCCAAATCTCTCTCTTGCAAAAATTCTTATTTTATTTAATGAAGCATCATCAGCTCCATAAAAATGCATCATTGCTCTCTTAACCCAAACATCTACTGGGAATGCAGAACTTTTTTTCATAGAAAATAGCATTATACAGTCTGCTACCTTTGCTCCTACTCCCATAAATTCTTGAAGTCCTTTATGACATCCATCAGCATCCATATTAGTTATCTTTTCTAAATCATATTTTTCTAATATTTCAACTATATCTTCTTCTGGTGCATCTAGTATTCCCTTTTTAGCTAACTCACAGTTATATATATTTTTAGTTGTATCCCATATATACTTGCTTCTAAATGAAGCTCCAGTCTCTCTTATATCATCTATTGAAGCCTTAGATAGACTTTCTGGAGTTGGGAATGAATAATAAGTATTTCCCTTATACTCTATTGGTTCTCCCCATCTTTCACTTATTTTCTTTATGGTCTTTGAAATTACAGGAATACTATTTCTTGCTGATATTATAAATGAAATAACAAGTTCAAACGGATCTTGATTTAATATTCTTATTCCATATCCAAATTCAACAGCACTCTTTAATGTTTCATCCCAAGATAAAGCTTCTTTTACTTTTGAATAATCTCTTTCTAAATCAAAATAATCAACCCAAATATTTTCAAAATCTTCTTTGTTAGTATTATATATTATTACATCATTACCTTCTTGAGCTAACTCTATAACCTTTCCAAAGGCAACTCCTATGTATGAACCACTTTCTGTTCTTTCCCATCTAAAACATTGACCACATTCAAAAACTTGTTTTATATTAAAGTTTTTTGCATCTTTTAATATTACTTTGTTCTCTCCATATTCTACACTTTTAAAATCCATTCTTTTCACCTATCTTTCTCTTCTTACGATTTCATCTAAAACCTCAGCTGCAGTCTCTATCATAACTATGCATCTTCTGTCATCATCTTTTTTGTACTTAGCTTTTAAGTCAGTACAATTATAGTATCCCAATTTATCATAAAACTTTTCCATAAATTCCTGTGTTAATGCTCTAGTTTGTGGACTCTGATGACCTCTATCCTCTGTAAACATAAGGCCTAAAACACCTGCTGCCCCAGTTGCTGCACCACATACATTTCCTATTGCTAATCCTCCACCAAAAGAAGACATTACTTTTAAAGTTTCCTTTGATAAATTTAAATTATATTCTTCATTTGCAGCGTACATTATGCACTCTGCACAATTTAAATCATGTTTCTTATCCCACTTTTCTCTTGCTTTTTCAACTAACATATTATCCTCCTAAATAAAGTTTTATTACTATAAACTTCTATCTTTTAGCTAATATAAATAAAAACTTTATTTTTAAAAATACATATAAATAAGATTAAACTTAAAACATTAATATTTTAAATAATAACCTTATACTAATAATATTATACTAATAAAAGTTATTAATAAATAGTGTTTTTATGTAATATAAAAAGAAAAACACGGATAGGTGTTCTTTCGAATCACCCTCAATGGTATTGAGCTAAGCCTTTATTATTTTTTTCTTATCAACTTTAAAAGTATCCCAAAGTATGCTTATTGCAATTAATACCATGAGTCCTGATATTGCTATTGGCTTTGATAAAAATACTGTAACATATCCTAAGAAAGGCATATGAAATAAAACTTTTCCTATTAAGTCTTCTCCTCTAACTATTTCAGTATCATTAGTATTATTATTATCACCCTTTGTTATAAATCCCTCTTCATTTTTTTCAACAACTCTATGGGTAACTACTTTCCCCTCATATTTAAATGTTATTATATCTCCAACTTTAACATCCTCAGAATCAATACTCTTAACAATAGCTAAATCTCCAGTATTAATCTCTGGTTCCATACTTCCACTTAATATTGAATATGTTCTAAATCCAACAGCTTTAAATATTGAATCTGACTTACTCATAAAATTATTTACTAATATTATAACTAACATAGAAATAACTATGTAATATATAGTATTAACAATCTTTTTACTATTCATAAATTCACCCTTGCTAAATATAATTCTCCTATTATATTTATATTCAAAGATTATGTAAAGTATTCCTATATAAAAATAAAAACTGTACTAAAAGCAAATAAAATTACTCTTAATACAGTTTTAATTAAACTAAATTATAAATTATGAAGATTGCTATAAACACCACCAAGCTTAATAAGCTCTTCATGTGTTCCTCTCTCTTCTATTCCTTTATCCGTTAATACAACTATCTCATCAGAATTTTTAACAGTTGAAAGTCTATGAGCAACTACAAGGGTTGTTCTATCTTTACTTAATTCTTCTAAAGCTTTTTGTATTTCATATTCTGTAACATTATCTAAGGCTGATGTAGCTTCATCTAAAATTAATATTGCTGGGTTCTTTAAGAATACTCTAGCTATTGAAATTCTTTGCTTTTGTCCTCCAGAAAGCTTAACCCCTCTTTCACCTATAAATGTATCATATCCATCTTCTAAGCCCATAATAAAATCATGTAGACATGAATTTTTAGCTGCCTCTATAACTTCCTCATCTGTAGCATTAGGATTTCCATACATTATATTTTCTTTTATAGTTCCTGTAAATAAAAATACATCTTGTTGAACTATACCAATATTTTCTCTTAAAGATTTTAAAGTAACAGTACTTATATCCACATCATCAATAAAAATTTGACCACTTTCATAGTCATAGAATCTAGGTATAAGATTACATATTGTTGTCTTTCCTCCACCTGATGGACCAACTAAAGCAACCATTTTTCCTGCTTCAATATCTAAATTGAAATTCTCTAAAATACTTTCTTTATTATCATATCTGAAAGTAACATCTTTTATTGTAATCTTTCCTTTTACATCTTTAAGTTCCTTTGCATTAGGAATTTCTTTTTCGTTTTCCTCATTCATTATCTCTTCATATCTTTCAAAACCAGACATTCCATTTTGGAACATTTCATTGAAATTTATAAGTTTTCTAATAGGCTGTAAGAACATCTTTATATATAGTAAGTATGCTGCAAAATCCCCTACATTTATTTTTCCTAAGTAAGTAAAATATCCAGCTGCTATTAAAACTATAAGTTCAAGCATATCTACAAGGAAAAACATCCCTGAAAAATATTCAGCCATTGCCTTATAAGCATGTTCTCTAGCTTTCTTAAAGATACCATTACTCTTATCAAACTTTTCCATTTCATAGGCCTTATTACCGAAAGATTTAGTTACTCTAACTCCTGAAATACTATTTTCTATAGTAGCATTTACTTCCCCAGTTTTAACTCTTGTCTCTTTAAATGCTTTTTTCATTTTATTTCTCTTATGAATAGTATAAAAAAGTAAAAAAGGTATTATAGCAAAAGTAATAATTGTTAAAGGTACATTTATTGTACATAAAATTATAAAGGATCCTACTAACATAACTAATGATATAAATAAATCCTCTGGACCATGGTGAGCTAATTCTGATATATCTAGAAGGTCATTTATTATTCTAGACATAATAACTCCAGTTTTATTATTGTCAAAATACTTATTAGGCATATCCTGCAACTTGTCAAATAAGTCTCTTCTCATATCAGCTTGCATTCTAACACCAACTACATGTCCCCAATATTGCATAAAATAGTTTAAGCCTGCCTTAATTAAGAATATTAGAGTAAGTACAATTGCGAAAACAAACAATAATTTTATCTGCTTATTTGGAATAACATCATTAATTATATTTCTTGTAATCATAGGATAAAATAAATCACAAGCTGAAACTAAAAATGCTGCTAATAAATCTAAAATAAATAATTTTTTATATGGTTTATAATAACGTATAAATCTTTTTAACATACTACCTCCTTTTAATGATAAAAATTATTAATTAACACAAATTTTCATTCTTTTAATTATAATGAACTTTCTAAATTAAATCAACCTGATAAAATTATTTAAATAAAAACCTTTTTACAAAACAAAAAGAGATTGATAAAATATCAATCTCTTACTTTACTTCAATCTCTTCCTATAACATATAACTTAAAATATTTAATAATATCAGATTTATACTATAGAAAATTTATACCTTATAAACTTTTTAAACTTTCAATATTATGCGTTGTAGTTGTAGAATCCTCTACCAGTTTTTCTACCTAACCATCCTGCTCTAACATATTTTCTTAAAAGACTGTGAGCTCTGTATTTACTGTCTCCAGTTTCTTTAAATAATACATCCATTATAGCTAAGCAAACATCTAATCCTATTAAATCTCCTAAAGCTAAAGGTCCCATTGGATGATTAGCTCCTAATTTCATTGAAGTATCTATATCTTCAACTGAAGCTATTCCTTCTGCATATATTCCAATAGCTTCGTTTATCATAGGGATAAGTATTCTATTAACTACAAATCCTGGTGCTTCAGCAACTTCTACTGGAGTCTTTCCTATAGCTTCTGACATAGCTTTTACTTTGTCAAAAGTTTCTTGTGAAGTAGCCATACCTCTTATTACTTCAACAAGTTTCATTATTGTTGCAGGGTTAAAGAAATGCATTCCTATAACTCTATCAGGTCTGTTTGTAGCTGAAGCTACTTCTGTTATTGATAATGAAGATGTATTTGAAGCTAATATAGTTTCTTCTTTACATATTTTATCTAATTCAGAGAAAATTTGTTTTTTGATTTCCATATTTTCAACTGCAGCTTCTATAACTAAATCACAGTCAGCAGCTAATCCTAAATCAGTAGTTCCAGTGATTTTTGATAATACTGCTTCTTTATCTTCTTCAGTTATTTTTCCTTTAGAAACTAATTTAGTAAGACCTTTGTTGATTCCAGCTATTCCTCTATCAACAAACTCGTCTTTGATATCTCTAACTATAACTTCATATCCTTTTTGTGCAAATGCTTGAACTATTCCAGCACCCATTGTACCTGCACCAATTACAAAAATCTTTTCCATATTAATTTCCTCCTAAATACTCTCTTTAATTGGACTTTTCTGACTTAATAGAAAAGTCCTACACCATTAATTGAAAAATTTTATAAGTTTACCCTTGTTATATTATTTATTAATTAAGCTTCTTCCTTCATAGCTTTTAATTGAGCTATGAATTCTGGAACAACTTTATTTACATCCCCAACTATTGCATAATCAGCAATCTTCATTATTGGAGCATTAGCATCTTTATTTATAGCTATTATCATATCTGAATCTTGCATACCAGCGGCATGTTGAATAGCTCCTGATATACCACAAGCTACATATATATTTGGTCTAACAGTTTTTCCTGTTTGTCCAACTTGGTAATCTTTATCTACCCATCCTTTTTCTACTGCTGCTCTTGAAGCTGCTATTGATCCATTCATAACTTCTGCTAATTCCTTAAGCATTTTAAAGTTTTCTTCTGAACCAATACCTCTACCACCTGCAACTAATACGTTAGCTTCTGATATATCAACAATATCTTTATGTTCCTTAATTATTTCAACAATTTTTGTTCTTATATCATTAGAGTTGAATTTTATTTCAACATTTTCTACAGTTGCATCATTTTCTCCTAGTGGAAGTTTTTCAAAAACTCCAGGTCTCACTGTAGCCATTTGTGGTCTATGATCTGGACATACTATTGTAGCCATTAAGTTACCACCAAATGCTGGTCTTGTTGCTAATAAATCTCCACTTTCAACATCAACATCTAAAGATGTACAGTCAGCAGTTAAACCAGTTTCTAATCTTGCAGCAACTCTTGGACCTAAATCTCTTCCTATGAATGTTGCTCCTATGAAAATTATATTTGGTTTTTTAGCATTAGCTAATTCACATATAGCTTTTGTATATCCATCAGTTGTGTAATGTTCTAATTCTGGAGCATCAACAACTAGTACTTCATCAGCACCATGTCTTGATAAATCTTCAACTAAATTTTGAACTTTATTTCCTATTAATAATGCTGTTAATTTTGATCCTAATTTATCAGCGATTTTTCTACCTTCACCTAATAATTCTAATGAAACTTTTTGTAATTGACCTTCTCTTTGCTCTGCAAAAACCCAAACGCCATTGAAATCTGCTTTATTCATCTTAAATACCTCCCATAATCCTTAGATGTAGTGTTTTTCTTTTAATTTGCCTAGTACATAAGTAACTGAATCTTTAGGTGATTCTTTAACTATTTCTCCTGCACCTTTAGCTTCTTTAGTCATTGATCTCTTAACTTTTGTTGGAGATCCTTTTAACCCTAATTCAGCTTTATCTACATCTATGTCATCAGCTGACCATACTAAGATTTCATCATCAGATGTTTCAAATATATTTTTAACATTCATGTATCTTGGCTCATTTAACTCTTTTATAGCAGTTAAAAGTACTGGAGCCTCAACTTTTATTAACTCATATCCATCTTCTAAAGCTCTATTTACTAATAATCCATCTTCTTCAACTTTAACGCCTTGAACATAAGTTACTTGAGGAATATTTAAATGTTCAGCTATTTCTGGACCAACCTGTGCAGTATCTCCATCGATAGCTTGTCTTCCTGCGAATATTATGTCATATTCTAATTTCTTTAATGCTCCAGCTAAAGCCTTTGAAGTAGCTAATGTATCTGCACCTGCAAATGCTCTATCAGTTATAAGAATTGCTTTGTCAGCTCCCATGCATAAAGCTTCTCTTAAAGCTGATTTAGCTTGAGGTGGTCCCATACTTAATACAGTTACTTCTGCTCCATTATTATCTTTTAATTGTAATGCAGCTTCTAAAGCATGTTTATCCTCTGGGTTTATTATTGATGGAACTCCATCTCTTATAAGAGTTCCTGTTTTTGGATCTATTTTAACAGCTGTTGTATCTGGCACTTGTTTTAAGCAAACTACTATTTTCATCTCAAAGCCCTCCTAAAATTATCTTAATATGCTTCCTGCGATAACCATTTTTTGAACTTCTGAAGTTCCTTCGTAAATCTCAGTTATCTTAGCATCTCTCATCATTCTTTCTACTGGGTATTCCTTAGTATATCCATATCCACCGAATAATTGAACTGCCTTAGTTGTAACTTCCATAGCTACATCTGCAGCGAATAATTTAGCTCTTGCAGCATCTATAGAATATGGTTTACCCTCTTCTTTTAAACAAGCTGCTTTATATACTAAAAATCTTGCAGCTTCTATTTTAGTATCCATTTCTGCTACCATCCACTGTAATCCTTGGAATGCAGATAATGATCTACCAAATTGTTTTCTTTCTTTCATGTAAGCAACAGCTTCTTCTAAAGCTCCTTCTGCTATACCTAATGCTTGAGCAGCGATACCTATTCTACCACCATCTAAAGTTTTCATTGCTATTCCAAATCCTTTTCCTTCTCTTCCGATTAAGTTTTCTTTTGGAACAACACAGTTTTCCATGATTAACTCAGTTGTTGAAGAAGCTCTTATACCCATTTTTTCTTCTAATTTACCAATTGAGAATCCTGGGAAATTCTTTTCAACTATGAAAGCTGAAATTCCTCTTGTACCTTGACTCTTATCAGTCATAGCAAAGATTATGAAAGTATCTGCAACTCCACCATTAGTTATGAAGATTTTACTTCCGTTTAAGATATAATTATCTCCTTCTAATACAGCTGTAGTTTGTTGTCCTGCAGCATCTGTACCTGCTCCTGGTTCAGTTAATCCAAAAGCACCTAATTTTTCACCTTTTGCAAGTGGAGTTAAGTATTTCTCTTTTTGAGCTGGAGTACCAAATTGATCTATTAGTGAAGCACATAATGAAGTATGAGCTGAAACTATAACTCCTGTAGTAGCACAAACTTTTGATAATTCTTCAACAGTTAAGATGTAAGATAAAGTATCTCCACCAGCTCCGCCATATTCTTTGCTAAAAGGAATTCCCATCATTCCTAGTTTAGCCATTTTCTTAACATTTTCCATAGGAAATCTTTCTGTTACATCTATTTCTGCAGCTATAGGCTTAACTTCATTTTGAGCAAATTCTCTAACCATTTGCTTAACTAATTCTTGTTCTCTTGTTAATTGAAAGTTCATTTTTAATTACCCTCCTTAAATCCACACAACCATTTTGTTTAAAAAATTACTTGTTTTTAAAGTTCTTTTCTCTTCTCTCTACAAAAGCACTCATACCTTCTGTTTGATCTTCTGTAGCAAAACATTTTCCAAAATCTTCAGCTTCTATAACTACTGCTGAATCTATATCAACTTGCATTCCTCTATCAATTGCATCTTTACATAACTTAACAGCTATTGGTGCATTATTAGATATCTTCTTAGCTAATGCCATTGCTTCTTCCATTAAATTCTCTGGTTCAACAACCTTATTTACTAAACCAATTCTTAAAGCTTCATCAGCTTTTATCATGTCTCCTGTGTAAATAAGTTCTTTAGCCTTGCCAGGTCCAACTATTCTTGGTAATCTTTGAGTTCCACCAAATCCTGGAGTTATTCCTAATCCAACCTCAGGTTGAGCAAACTTGGCCTTTGTAGTTGCTATTCTTATGTCACAAGCCATAGAAATTTCACATCCACCACCTAAAGCGAAACCGTTTATAGCAGCGATTACAGGCTTGTCTAAATTTTCTAATCTTCTAAACACTTTATTACCTAAAAGTCCAAATTCTTTGCCCTCTTTTTCATTTAGATCTTTCATTTCTGATATATCAGCTCCTGCAACAAATGCTTTATCTCCAGCACCTGTTAAAATAACGACATATATATCATCTTGTTTTTCTATATGATCTATAGCAGTATCTAAGTCTTTTAAAGTTTCTGAGTTTAATGCATTTAATGCCTTAGGTCTGTTAATTGTTAAAACCCCAATGTTTCCCTCTTTTTCAAAGATTACATTATTTAATTCCATTGTATTTCCTCCCTCATATACCATAGCGAATATATGGTTTTAAATAACTTAACAACTATTAACTAACAACTTAATATTTTTTATCCTCTGCTTTTTCCAGAATTTATTGTTAATTTTGTAACAAGCAAAGACAAAAAAATAATTGAAGTACTTGGTACTTCAATTAAATTATAAAACTTAAAAGTAAATTTTTCAATATATTTTTTTGAAAATCTAATACTATTTTTCCATATTAAACAAATTTTTATAAGTCAAATCCAATTTTATTTTACATCATTATGATTTAAAAGATATACTAAAGTCATCATACTTTCACTTAAATGTACATTTTCTACTCTTATATCTTTTGGAACATCTAAATCTATAGGTGCAAAGTTCCATATACCTTTAATTCCACCTTCAACAAGGTCATTACATACCTTTTGAGCATTTGTTCTTGGAACACAGATTATACCTATTTCAATATCATTTTCTTTTACGAAATCTTTTAATTTTTCAACATCTTGTATTTCAATATCTCTTATTTTTATTCCAAACATTCTAGGATTAGCATCAAAAATACCTTTTAATTTAAATCCTAATCTGTTGAAACTATTGTAGTTTGCAATTGCCTGACCTATATTACCAGCTCCGATTATAACTGTATTATAGTCTCTTGTAAGTCCTAATATGTTTCCTATGTTATTATATAACTCTTTTACATTGTATCCATATCCCTGTTGCCCAAAATCTCCAAAACAATTAAGATCCTGTCTTATTTGAGAAGCCGTAAAGCCTATTTTTTCGCTTAACTCTTTTGAAGATATTCTATCAACATCATTTTCCATTAATTCTTGTAAATATCTATGGTATTTAGGCAATCTTTTTATAACAGCCATAGATATGCCTTTTTTCTTTTCCATTTTAATAGCACCTCTTTCTAAAATTGTTCTTTTTTTAAAAAGCAATTACTTTTTAGACTGTATTCTAAAATAAAATGATAAAATTACAAATTTAACCTCCTAAAATATTACCATACCCTAAAAAGTTTGTCTATATTTTAACATTCTTTTGGTTTTACTATCAAAAATATATGTATTAAAGTGTATTTTTTACATTTAATTGTATTTTTTATGTCATTAATTAATATTATTAAATTTATATAATTCTATTATAAACTATCTTTTTAATAAATTTCTACAAAAAAAATAAGGCTTGCGTGGCTAAAACCCTACGTGCACACAAGCCTATTTAAACATTTCATAATGTTTAATATAAAAGTTTAAGGGAATTATTTACAATCTATACCCTATGCCTGAAAGTATTCTTACTATATTAAGATAGCAAAAAATCTAGCTTTTGTCAACAACATTAGACAAATTTCACGCCTATATTTTTTTATCTTTTAATATCCTACTTGAGTTTATTATAGCTATTAATGTTACGCCTACATCTCCAAATACAGCTTCCCACATATTAGCCATTCCTAAAGCACCAAATATTAATATTATAATTTTAATAAATAAGGCAAATATTATATTCTGCCATATAATTTTATTTGTCTTCTTTGCTATTTTTATTGCTTTTATTATCTTACTTGGCTTATCATCCATTATTACCACATCTGCCGCTTCTATAGCTGCATCTGATCCAACTGCCCCCATGGCTATACCTATATCTGCTCTAGCTAATACTGGCGCATCATTAATTCCATCTCCAACAAAGGCTACTTTTTTATCTTTACTTTTATTTTGAAAAATCTCTTCTAGTTTTTCAACTTTATCTTGTGGTAGTAAATTGCAAAACGCTTTATCTAATCCTAATTCTTTAGAAACATTATCGCCAACCTTTTTATTATCTCCAGTTAACATTATTGTTTGTTTAACGCCATTTTCTTTTAATCCACTTATAGCTTCTTTAGAATCCTCTTTTATTTCATCTGAAATAACTATATATCCTAGTTCACTCTTTTCATTTGCTAAATAAATAACAGTACCTATTTCATGAATTGAAGTAATTTTTATATTAAACATATCCATTAATTTTGAATTACCTGCTAAGAATGTTTCTCCGTCAATGTCTACTTTTATTCCTTTTCCTGAAATTTCTTCATAATTTGAAATTAATTCTTTGTTAATTTCTTCATTAAATTCATTTTCTATAGATTTAGCAATTGGATGATTTGAATAATATTCTGTATAAGCCCCTAACTTTAATAATTCTTCTCTGGTTAATTCGCTTGTGCTTTTTATTTTTCCAACTTTAAATGTACCTTTTGTTAGTGTTCCAGTTTTATCAAAAACTATACTCTCTACATTGTTTAATGCTTCTAAATAGTTACTTCCTTTTATTAAAATTCCATTTTTAGAAGCTAAACCAATTCCAGCAAAATATCCAAGGGGGATTGATACAACTAAAGCACAAGGACATGAAACAACTAAAAATATTAAAGCTCTTGAAATCCATGTTGAAAAACTTTCTCCACTTATTATTAAAGGTGGGATAATTGCTAATGCTAAGGCAGAGAATACAACTACTGGTGTATAATATCTTGCAAACTTAGTTATAAATTTCTCTGTTGGTGATTTTTTATTTCCTGCATTCTCAACTAAATCTAATATTTTAGAAACTGTAGATTCTCCAAAACTTTTTGTTACTTTTATTTTTAATAATCCACTTTTATTTATTGATCCTGCTAATACATCATCTTTTTCCTCAACTTCTTTTGGTAAAGATTCTCCTGTCAAAGCAGATACATCAAGAGTTGCTTCTCCTGATAAAACTACTCCATCTAGAGGAACTTTTTCTCCTGCTCTTACCACTATGATTGATCCAACATTAACATCTTCTGGAGCTACTCTTTTTTCCTCTCCATTAATATCAATTAAATTTGCAAAGTCTGGTCTTATATTCATTAAATCAGATATTGATTTTCTTGATTTATTTACAGCATAATCTTGGAACATTTCTCCTACTTCATAGAAAAGCATTACTGCTACCCCTTCTGGAAATTCTCCTATAGCAAAAGCTCCAATTGTTGCTATAGCCATCAAGAAGTTTTCATCGAATACTTGTCCTCTTAAAATATTCTTAAATGCCCTTAAAAGAACTTCTCCACCTGCTATAATATAAGCTACACCAAAAATAATAAATTCATAAATTTTATCTAAATTAACTATCATTCCTACTATAAATAAGGTTAAAGCTATTCCTAGTCTAAAAAGTTCCTTCTTTTCTATACCTGAATTTTCTCCATGACTATGAGAATGTCCATGTTCATGAGAATGTGAGTGACTCTCTACATTATTGTGTTTATGAGACTCTCCTTCTCCACAACATCCATCATTACATGTATTAACTGAAGATTTTATTTTATTTTTATGCTTTAAAACTTTCACATCTGGCTCTAAATCTAAAACTATTTTTTCAACTTTCTCTTCTAATTCTTTTTCTGAAACACCTTCTTTAGGAGTTATAAGTAAAAGTTTTGTTGAAAAATTAAGGACAGCTTCATCAACATCGGTAAGTTTATTAACTTTATCTTCAATTTTCCCAGCACAGTTTGCACAGTTTAAGCCGTCTAAATAAAGCTTTATATCTTTCATGTCTAAATACCTCCTTTACTCTAAAACATGATTTAAACCTTCATTGAATATGTGTTTAACATGATCATCAGCTAAAGAGTAATAAACTATCTTACCATCTCTTCTAAACTTAACTAATCTAGCTTGTTTTAAAACTCTCAATTGATGAGATACTGCTGATTGACTTACACCTAATAATTCAGCCATATCACACACACACATTTCACCTTCAAAAAGGGCACATAAAATTTTTATTCTTGTTGAATCTCCAAAAACTTTAAATATTTCTGCTAATTCATAAAGTACTTCTTCCTTTGGCAAATGTTCTTTTACCCTACTTAATATATCTTCATGGATATAAGAACAGTTACAACTTTCTATTTTATTATTATCCATATTCTTAACTCCTATTATTCATTTTTACATATGAGCATCTGTTCATATGTTCACTTTTATTATATGTTTCTTTTACAAAAAATGCAACTAAAAAAGGGCATATATCAAAATAACTTTTTATAAAACTTACAAACATTATGAAGAGAATATCTAGATGAGCTTTAGAATTTAAATTATTACGTAGAAAATTTCACGTTAAAAAGCTGAGACTGTTAATTCTTAGGAATACAATCTCACAAAGTTCGATTGCATAAGTTCAAGACTCCAAATTCAAAATTTGGACTTTCACTTAAGTTTCGAAGCTTTAGTGATATTTTCGAAGTAATGATTATTCAAATGACTCCAATGTAACTAAAGTTCCATTGGATAAGTTCAAGCTTCCAAATTAAAATTTGGACTTTCACTTAAAATCTAGTAATTCTCGGAATATGTTTGTAAGTTTTATTATTATATTTTAATACAGCCCTTTTTCCATTATTTATTTAAAAACATTTCTATCTTTTTTAATATGTCTTCTTCTCCAACTACAAGGAGATTATCATCTTTTTCAAATTTAAAATATGGTCCTGGAGATATTATAAGCTCTCCTTACTTGACGATACTACTTTCATGTCTTCTAATAATTTAACAGCTTTTCTAATTGTTTCTGGTGATACATTGTAACTACTTGCTAAAGTTGATCTACCATGTATCTTTTGTCCTACCTTTATGTCATTATTATATATCCTACCTGCAATATCTAAAGCAATTTGCTTATATATAGGTTCATTTACCTTACTCTCCATCTTATTTCCTTTCTATTTTGAACTACTCGGCATTGAAATGCCAAGATTCTTGGGCAACACACCTAACGGTGTGAGATTAACCAAGCTAACAAGGGCGTTCCGACCTCGTTGGATACCAATAGTTTAAGCTATCAGCTTTTCCAAGTTTAATAAAAATCACTTAAATTGCTATATAATTTATTTTAACATATTTTATCATAAAAAGGGAAGATTTGTATTAAGCTATAGCTTCAGAATATATTAATTTTGTATTTTTAACTATTGAGTCACTTATATATTTAATAATACTTCTACATGCAAAATATGCATAATTCATATCATTTTCATAACCTTCTCTTTTTTTGTATAATTTACGACATTCTTCTAAGAAAACATTAATTGAAATATTACCGCATATTTTAAAATAATCCTGTGATGGAGTATATGTTTTAGCAAAATTGGCTAACTCTTTTTCATATTTAACATGTTTATTCATACTATGCTTAAATTCCCATCTTTCACTATGAGGAATACAGAAAAAATCACATATAAAATGACATATAACTCCTAGTTCCTGACTGAATCTACTTACTGAAAATTTTTTTTTAAAATCATACATATTAAATGATGATAATTTTTTTATCATATTAACTATCATATCAAAAGATTCATTTAAATAATGCTTCTTTAATTTATATTTTGAAACCATATCAGGTTTTATATTTCCATATATAAAATTTTTATCACTTATTTTAAAATCTACGTCAACATCTCTCAATATATTTTGTGCAATAAGAATATGAGTGTTCATTAACATAATTTATTACCTCTAATCTCTTAAAAAAGTTTCTTATTAATATGATATTTCATATCAATTAAAAGTATATTACAAAAATACCTTTAATTTATTAATTAATTATTAATAAACGGTTTATTTATTGTATGAAATGCTTACTACTCTACAGTTTTAACCCAATTTACCTATTTAATTCTTAAAATTATTACCTTTTAAAGATAATTATTATTTATATTCTCATTTTGCTTTTTTTACCTGGTAATTCTTAAAACAAGATTTATTTTAATATTTACTCTATTTAAAATAAATTTTTAAAAAACTATTTTTCTATAAAAAATAAAAGTTCCTAATATTAAAAAGCTAGGAATTAAAAAATTCAATTTCTAGCTTATAAAATACAAATTAATAATTATATTGTCCTATATTTTCACAAATTCTTATATCTAAAAGATCATCTGAAAGAGTTTTTTTGTATGAACATAAGAACTCATTTAATTCACTATCCTGAAGATCTATATTTTTAGGACTAGTTATAAGAACTTTATTATTTTCTAAAATCAATTCAATATCATTTTTTTCGTTTTTAATAAAATATGTAGTAACAGTAGATGTTTTTACTTTTCCCTTATACTTTTCTTGAAAACTCAAAGTTTTTCTTAAATTTTCATAATCTCCACCTTGAATTCCTAAGTTGCTCATATCTATACCTAAGTTTTTCATTTGCCCTTCAATATCACCCATATCAAAGCCATATCTCTTAAGCATTTCTGTTTGAATATTTAAAAACTTTTCTTGAGAAATATTATTTTCATTCATATATTTAGTTATCTCTCTAGAAAGCTCCATCATACTCATTTTTCCTTGAGCTACTGAATAATATAAATCATAAATATATGACTCAAATTTATCTATATCTTTATCTCTTGCCTTATTTTTTAACTCATTAAAATCTACAATTCTATCACTCATAAAACGATACCCTCCATAAATTTCAAACTTATATTATTACTATAATAACATAAAAATATCTTTATAACATATTTTAAGGATTAAAATTAGTTATATTTTAATTAAATTTAAATTTTAAATAACTTTATGTTTTCTTAACTAAATTGTAGATATTAAAAGTAACTAAAAAGTCCTATATCATACACATAAAGTATATGATATAGGACTTTTTTACATAAGTTTATAAACTTATAGATATTCTTTAAATTCCTTCTTACCACTAATAGAATTTAATAGATGCTTAATCTCTTGGTCCCTACCTTTGTCCATGACCAAAATAACATCTCCTGCATCAACTAATACTAGATCTTTTATTCCAAATCCTATTATTAATTTTTCCTTTCCAAAAACGGAACAATTCTCACATTCCTCTAAAAAAACATTATCTGAAGTTCTATTATTTCCATTAGGTCCTAAAAATCTACTTAGAGCTGAGAAAGTACCTATATCATCCCAAGAAAAATCACATTTTATAACAAAGGATCTTCTTGTTTTTTGCATTACTCCAAAATCTATAGATATTCCATCAATTAAAGAATACTGCTCTTTTATTATTTCTTCCTCATCATCTTCTCCAATGTGTTGATATATCTCCATTAAACATTTATACATCTTAGGAATATATTTTTCAATTTCTCTCAATATAACATCAGCTCTAAATATGAACATTCCACTATTCCATAAATAAGTCCCCTTTAATAAGAAGTCCTTTGCTACTTCTAAATTAGGTTTCTCTGTAAACCTTGCTATCTTGAAGGTAGGAATGTGTCCATTGACTCTATCGCCCATTTCTATATAGCCATAACCTGTCTCTGGTCTAGTTGGCTCTATTCCTATGGTAACAATAGCTCTCTTCTTATCCGCAATCTCTACGGCTTGTTCCAGAGTTTGAAGATAACTTTTATCTCCTTCTATATAATGGTCTGAAGGCAATACAATCATAACTGCATCCTTATCTTTCTTTAAAAGCTTAGCTGCTGAAAGACCTATACAGGTTGCAGTTTCTTTATTAGCAGGTTCAGTAAAGATATTTTCCTCTCTTATGTCTTTAAGTTCATCTCTTATTTTGTCTTCATACTCCTGGTTTGTCACTATATAAATATTATCTTTATGGATTATAGGTCTAATTCTATCCACAGTATTACTTAAAAAACTCTTCCCATTATTGTGTATGCTAAGAAATTGTTTAGGGTTTGAACTTCTTGAAAGTGGATAAAGTCTAGTACCCTTTCCTCCTGCTAAAATTAATGAGTAAAGCATGTTGCCTTCAACTCCGTTAATTGTTATAGTGTATTTTATGTGAAAATATTACATTATGTGAGTATTAAAAAAATTTAAGGCTTTAGTTTAAGTAAAAACACCATAACTAAAGCCTTTCCTCATTTATTCATATTAATTTATTTTATTTATAATTTTATAATAAAAAACTTTTTGAGTAGTCATATTAACTTAGAAAATTTATTTTTTAATTAATCTAAGCTAAGTAACTTCAAAGTTTTAAAAACCATTATTCTTAGAAACTTCTTTTATCCATCTTCCTGATTTTTTAATAGTTTTCTTTTGAGTTTCTAAATCTAATGATATAAATCCATATCTATTTTTATATGAATTTAACCATGACCAACAATCTATTGGAGTCCATAAGTGATATCCCACACAATTTGAACCTTCTTCAATAGCCTTATGAAGCCATTCTAAATGCTCTATTATAAATTCAATTCTATAATCATCTTCAATTATACCTTCAGTATTTTTGAACTTTTCTTCTCCTTCAACACCCATTCCATTCTCTGAAATGAACCATTTTATGTTGCCATAGTTCTCTTGAACATTTTTAGCTATATCATAAATTGCCTTAGGATATATTTCCCATCCTCTATGGGGATTCATTCTCTTTCCTGGCATATCATAATTATCAAAATATTTTTCTGGAGCCCATGTTTCTCCACCATATTCCTCTTCTCTAGCTTTAACTCTTCTTGGTTGATAGTAGTTTACCCCTAAGAAATCCACAGTATTATTTTTTATAACCTGTAATTCTTCCTTAGTTGAATTCCACATTACTCCATCTTTCTCTAAAACCTCAACTAAGTTCTTAGGAAATTCTCCCTTAGTTGCTGGATCTAAGAATAACTCATTGAAGAAAGCATTGGCAATTTCAGCAGCTCTTAAATCTTCTTTTGACTTACTTCTTGGATATGCTGGCGTTAAGTTAACTATTATTCCTATTTCTCCATCTTGTCCTAATTTTCTATACTCTTCTATGGCTCTAGCAGAAGCTAATGCTATATTATAGGCAGCTTGAAGCCCTCTTTTTCCATCAACTATACAAGGATAATGCCATTTATATAAAAACTGTCCTTCAATAATAACTATAGGTTCATTAAACGTAGCCCACTTCTTAACCCTATCACTAAATAAACTAAAGGCAGTCTTAGCAAATTTCGCAAATAATTCCACGACATGCTTTGATTCCCATCCACCATATTTATCATATAATTCAACAGGAAGATCAAAGTGATGTAAATTCATTATTATATCTATTCCATTTGCTAAACATTCATCTATTACACCATTATAAAATCTTACTCCATCTTCATCTATCTCACCAGTTTCAAAATCTTTAATTAACCTTGTCCATTGAATTGAAGTTCTAAATGAATTTAATCCAATTTCTTTTAGCATTGCTAAATCTTCTTTGTAACTATTATAAAAATTTGATGCTATATTTGGTCCTATACCATTGTGAAATAACTCTGGATTTATATCGAACCAGTGATCAAATACATTATCATGTTTTTTATTAAACCTACCTTCTGACTGAGGTCCTGAAGTTGCAGCTCCCCACCAAAAGTTTTCTGGGAAAGTATATTTCATGTGAAAACCCCCTACACCTTTGTAAACTTTTTCTCTACTTAATTGTATATTTTAAAAAAACTTTTTTCTAGGGTTCTTATGTGGCTTAATTCCAAAAAAGGTGGTTAATTTCAAGAAAAAAAGATCTAAGTATAACTTAGACCTTTTTTCGCAAACCAATATTATAAATATAACTTTATAAATTTTAATTTAAACTCATAACGTCCCCTTTAAATGACCATATTTAATAAATTCTCTCAAAATTCAATAATAAAAATAATTTCTCAGTAAAATACCCTAATATCTATTCATAAGTCGAAAGATATTCTAGCTTCTTCCTCATGGAAGCTTATAAAATTCATGTAAAAACAAATTTTTACTCTTAAGTTTAAAATAAAATTTATTCATATTTTCAGTAGTAATTATACTATACAGTTCCCCCAAACCTTAAAGCTTAAAAACTTAATCTTAAATATGATTATAATAATATTGTTGGTTTGTCAGAAGTTCATCTATAAATAACAGGCATTAGTGCATAGACGCAACTTTCAAAGATTGTATTCCTAAATTAGTTATATGTTTTTAGTATAAATTGAACACCTTATTTTAAATTCTTTTAATCCGCTCATTGAAAACATATACAATCTTTAAGTATATTATACATAAATTTTTAAATCATTTCCATACAAATCCAACCATATTCACTCATTTTTTATTTATTTCATTATTTTTTTAACAATTGTTAACTTATTTAAAAAAGGAGCATATCTAATTTTTAAATCTAAAAATGTTTTTCTATTCATAACTCCCTTTTTATTAGAAAATAAATCAAAACTATATTTACCATGATATTCTCCCATACCACTATTTCCAACTCCACCAAAAGGTAGATATGATGATGATACATGAACTAATGTATCATTTATTGTTACTCCTCCTGATGATGTACTATTAATAACTTTTTCAATTTTATTTTTATCCTCTGAAAAATAATATAATGCTAAAGGCTTATCCTTGCTATTTACTAATCTTATTACTTCATCTAAATTTTCAAAAGGTAAAATTGGGAATATAGGTCCAAAAATTTCTCTTTCCATAACAGGATCATTCCAAGTCACATTTTTTAATATGGTTGGTTCTATTTGAAAAGTTTTTCTATTATAATTCCCTCCAAAAACTAATTTTTCTTTATCTATATATGAAAGTACTCTATTAAATTCTCTTTCATTTACCATTTTAGAATAATCTTCAGATTCTAAAGGATTATTTCCAAATTGATTTTTTATTTCTTCCTCTAATTTTTTTATAAATTCTTCTTCAATATCTTTATGAACATATAAATAATCTGGTGCAACACAGGTTTGGCCTGAATTCAATAATTTTCCCCAAACTATTCTTCTTGCTGCTAATTCTAGCTTACAATCCTTATCAATAATACAAGGACTTTTTCCTCCAAGTTCTAAAGTTATAGGAGTTAAATATTGAGAAGCTGCCTTCATTACTATTTTTCCTACAGTAGCACTTCCAGTAAAGAAAATATAATCAAATTTTTCTTTTAAAAGTTCTTCTACAACTTCTTTTCCCCTTTCTGGATTAACATGAAGAACATACTTTTCATCAAATACTTTTTCTAATATTTCTTTAAGAATTTTAGATGTCTCTGGTGCTGATTCAGAAGGCTTTATAACTGCTGTGTTTCCAGCTGCTATTGCTCCAATTAAAGGATCCATTGTAAGCATAAAAGGATAATTAAAAGGGCCTATTATTAAAACAACTCCATAAGGTTCTAACTTTATAAAACTTTTTGCTGGGAATTGTACTAATGGAGTTTTTACTCTTCTTTTTTTGCTCCATTTTTTTATATTTTTAATGTGCATATTTATTTCATCATATACCATTGCCACTTCTGTAACATAGGATTCAAAGCTAGATTTCATTAAATCTTTTTTTAAAGCTTCAAAAATTTTCTCTTCCTCACTTTTCAAAACATCTCTTAACTTCTTTAGTTTCTCTATTCTAAAATTTATATCCTTAGTTTCACCTGTACTAAAATATTTTCTCTGTTTATTTATTTTTTCTCTTAAGGTTTCCATAGAATTTCCACTCCCTCATTATTCCATTTCCTTTTTTTAATTTATTATATCTCTATTTTATTTAATAATAAAATATATACTTTTAAATTTAACAACAAAAAACGTGTATCAAAATTTAATAATAAATATACTTTGATACACGCTCTTAATATTAATTTCCTAATTTATAAATTAACCCTTCCTCAAATTCTCCATAAGGAATTTTAAATTCTCTAATACCGGAAGAGTATGGTGCTATTTCATACTGCTGAAAATAAACTATAATTCCATCTCTATTTAAATAATAAGCTTGATTTTCATTAACTCCTTTAAATAAAGCTCCATTATCAAAATAAAGCTCCTTCTCTTTTTCAATATCCTCTTTTACCTTTTTATCAATTATACATTTATAGTCAAATCCTTTTTTAAATAAGTCTTTTAATTTAAGCTCTTTTCCTGTTTTAAGGTTATAATTATAACTTACTTTAGTCGTTAATCCATGAGCTCCACCAGTATATTGATAATATGAAACAGGTAAACTAATTACTTCATCTGTATTAAATGCTTCAAAAAGACTATATGCCTCCATTTTAGGCATTTCTTTTCCTGCCTTTTCATATTCTTTGCTGTACTCTTCTCCTAATAACTTAATATCATTTATCCAACTTAAAGTATAATCCTCTATAGTTTTATTTATTTTATCTGTGATCTCTTTTTCTCCACCTTGAATTATTGGGTATTTAACTTTAATTTCATACTTGTCAGTATTTTCTTCTATAGATTTTTCTATAACTTCTATTTTATTTATTTCTTCTCCTAAAACTACGGTAGAAAAAATAAGAAGTAATGACATAAGGCATAAAAAAACTTTTTTAAATTTCATAAAGTAAACCTCCACTTTATATTTTTAACTAATTTTATTTTTCTCTTAAGTGTTATAATTATGTATAATGTATAAATAAAATATATTAAAAACTGATTGGAGTGATATAAGTGACCTATATTATTATATTAATAATTATTGCTATTTTAATTATTGTCTTTTTTTTAGCAACAGGTCTATATATATTTAAATCTACTGTAACTAGAAAACTTCACGATATAGAGAAAAGTTATACTAGATATGTAGAAAATAATCTTTTTGACGAAGCCTTATATAATTCTGCTTCTAAGGAAGATATTACTTTAAAATCCTTTGATGGTCTTAATTTAACCTCAACACTTATAATGAATGAAAATCCTACAAATAAATTTATAATATTAGTCCATGGAGTTTCTATTTGTTATGTTGGTTCTTTAAAATACTTTGATATATTCTATAAAAATGGATTTAATGTTCTTATAGTTAATCAAAGAAGACATGGAAAAAGTGAAGGAAAATATTCCACATATGGTTTTTACGAAAAATATGATGTAAACATGTGGATAGAATACTTAAAATCTAGATTTGGCAATGATATAATTTTAGGTCTTCATGGTGAATCAATGGGAGCTGGAACAGTTATGGAGACTATTCCTCTAAATGATTCCATAAAATTTGTAATTGAAGATTGTGGTTACTCTAACTTTCACGAACTTATAGGATTTCAAATAACACATGCATATAAAAATAGATTTGTTAGAAAAATTCTTCGTCCAAGCCTTATATTTGCAAACTTATTTATGAAAACTAAAGCTAAATTTTCTATGAAAAAAATAGTTCCTATAGATATAGTAGCTTCAACCTCATTACCAATGATGTTTATACATGGAAAAGAAGACTATTTTGTCCCATGGTATATGTCAGTAGATTTATACAACGCTAAAACTAAAGGCTATAAAAAACTCTACTTAGTTGAAGGTGCCAAACATGCTGAAGCCTTAGAAGTTAATAAAATTCTATATGAAAAAAAGATAATGACCTTTATCGAAAAAGCATTATCTTTGTATAAGTAAATTATAAAAACAAATTCTATTTAAATTATTTTGAACTGTATTAATTACTAGATATAGATGAAAGGCCATCTTAATGAGCTATTAGAGTTTCATTGTTTTTGTAAGAATAATAGCGTTAAGAGGCTTTTACTGTTTGAGCACAGCGAGTTTAAAAGCCTTAGCTATTATTCTGGAATAAACAATAGAAACTCTTTGCGAAATTAAGTTAGGCCTGAATATATATCTAGTAATTAACATTCAATTAAATTGAGGCCTCTTCAGTCTTTGAAGAGTTTTCTGTTAACCTGTTTATTTCAGTTAACTCTTTCTTAGTTAAGTATCTCCAAGATCCTATCTTTAGGTTTCCTAAGCTAACATTCATTATTCTTATTCTTTCTAATTTTTTGACCTCATATCCAAAATATTCACACATTCTTCTTATCTGTCTATTTAACCCTTGAGTTAATATTATTCTAAATGAATTTTTGCTTTCTTTCTTAACTAAGCATTTCTTAGTAACTGTTCCTAGTATAGGCACTCCATTGCTCATTCCTTTTATAAACTCATCAGTTATAGGCTTATTTACAGTGACAATATATTCTTTTTCATGATTATTCCCAGCTCTTAATATCTTATTAACTATATCACCATCATTAGTCATAAATATTAATCCCTGAGAATCCTTATCTAGTCTTCCTATTGGAAAAATTCTTTTTTCATGATTTATAAAGTCAACTATATTACCTTTTATCTTGCTCTCAGTAGTACAAGTTATTCCAACAGGCTTATTTAAAGCTATATAAACTAGTTCATTTTCAACCTTTAGAGGTTTTCCATCAATAGATACATTTTGCCCCTTAGAAACCTTCATACCAGTTGTAGCCTTTACCCCATCTATCTTAACTCTTCCTTGTTCTATAAGCTTATCAGCCTCTCTCCTTGAGCAAAATCCTGTTTCACTTATATATTTATTTAATCTAACTTCATCTCTTATTTCATTTTTATTTGATACTATAATAGTATTTTTTACTGAAGCTTTTTTAGCTACTTTTTGTTTATTATTTTTATTAGCTTTATTTAAATTTTTATCTTCACTCTTAAACTTTTTATTAGATAAACTCTTGTCTCTTCTATTGTTATTTTTTGATACTTTTCTCACTATAAATAATCCTTTCCTTAATTAATTTTTCTTCTCATAGCCTGAATTATTTATTTTTATTCTAAAATTATTTTTTGCATTATCATCCTTATTTACACTCTCAACATATTCTGTAACCTTATTTAAATCTACAGTATCAACCATTTTTCCAGTTATATAAACATCCACAATTCTATTAGGAGGAAGCATATCCTCTTCTTCAAAACCTTTTAAAATTGAGATCATACCATCTTCAAATTTCTTGTTTTCTAATTTTAGTTCTGTTATTAATATAGTTCCCTTTTCTGTTGGAGAATAACTATAAACTATTCTATCAAACCTATTTAATCCAATTTTAACCTTTGATGTTCCTTGAATTAATATGGTAGTTTCCTGTTGTTTATAAAGAAAAGTAACACTTCCTATAAGAACAAATGCAATTAAAGCCACACTAACTATTAAGGTCTTGTAATGTCTTAAAGTTTTCTTCTCTTTTCCTGATAATTCTTCTCCAACCTTATTTTCACATCTTGTTTTTATTCTTATAAATTGTCCTTCTTTAGTTAATATTATGGTACTCTTTTTACCTTCTAACATAACTAAACCTTTATGGACAATCTCTTCCCCTTTTGTACCCTTTATAACAGCTAAGTTTTCTAAGTCCTTAAAATTTATATTTAAATACATAGCTAAATTTGTATAATCTGCATTATATAATAAAATTAAATACGCTATTAAATAATTTGACCAACTTATAATCTTTTCATTACTAAATCCTGTTTTTTTAGCTATAACCTTTGTTTTTAACTCTCTTCTATTTATTATCTTTCTTAATAATACTTCTTCATCCACTAGAAAATAGGCTATATTAAGAATTAAATTTCTTTCCTCAAGATTAAATTCTTCACTTGAAAGACTTTTTAAATCAACTTTAAATTTTCTAAGCTCTTTTATGAAAGTACTTATTTCTTTCTTCAATATGTTTTTATCTAGATTTTTCTTTATATTTCTAGTAGAAAACATATATTTATCTTTTCTAAAAGTTACTTCACTCACTCAAGCGACACTCCTTTATGTATATTTTATAAAAAATAAGACTAAGGCAAAAACCCAGTCTTATTCCACTAACTTTCCTTTTACTATAACCCTATTTTTAGCGTCAGTTGTACATGTAACTATAGTTATAGTAGCATCTTTTGTTGGATTTAAAGCCTCAGTTTCATTTGGAGTAACCTCATACATATCAGTTACTTCATAAGTATATTCTTTTCCATTGTAAGTAACTTTGACTTTATCCCCTTTTTCAAGCTTATCAATATCCTTAAAAGCTTGTCCAAAATATGATATTCTATGTCCTGCTATGGAGAAATTACCTTTTTCCCCTGGCATTGGTGAATCAGGAAAATGACCTACTACATACTTTATATCTTCATAGCTAACGCCTTCTATTATACCTATTTCTAAGTTTATCTTTGGAATATTTAAAATACCAATTCCTTTTCCCTCTTCAAGTTGTGCTTTTTCTGGCTTTTTGTCTTTTTCAACTTCAACCTTATCAGCTTTATCCTTTTCATCGCTATTTTCTTTAGTATTTTCTTCTAACACATCAGTATCTTTCTTTTCACCCTCTGGAACATCAAACTGTAAATTTCTAAAGCTATCTAAAACAGCTTGCTGCTGTCTATAAGTATCATATTTCATCCAAATGGTTACTCCAATAAGTGATACTCCTGCCACTATTAAAAGAATACCTAATACATTTCTAATTTTTCCCCACACTTCTCAATTCACCCTTTCTATTTAAATCCCTTTTACATAAAGCTTCTAATAATATTACTACAGACTAAAATTATTTCTAATCAATTATTATAAGCTATTCTCTTTAATTAAATCTCAATTTATTATACCATAGCCCCCATGATATCTATATAAAATTTTATATTATAAATACATCTTTTACATAATTAAAACATATAAAGATTTTAATCTCATAAAGCTATATTTTTGTTACAATTAAGTTTAATTTTACTTAATAGTTATTGATACTTTGATAACATAACAGAATTATATATAATTAAACCATAAAAATAAATCTAAGAGGTGATAAAAATGAGAATAGGAATGGGATATGATGTTCATAAATTAGTTAAAAATAGAGATTTAATATTAGGTGGAGTAAAAATTCCTTATGAAAAAGGACTTTTAGGCCATTCAGATGCAGATGTATTATTACACGCAATAATGGATTCACTTTTAGGAGCAGCGGCTCTAGGAGATATAGGAAAGCATTTTCCAGATACGGACCCTAAATACAAAGGTGCTGATAGCATAAAACTTCTAGAATTTGTAGGTGAACTTTTAAATAAAAATAATTACAAAATATCAAATATAGATGCAACTATAATAGCTCAAAGACCAAAAATGGCTCCTCATATACCTACTATGAGAGAAAATATAGCTAAAGCATTAAATATAGACTTAGATCAAATAAATGTTAAAGCAACTACTGAGGAAGGCCTTGGTTTTACTGGTTCTGGAGAAGGAATCTCATCTCAAAGTATTTGTCTTTTAATAAAGTAAAAAGGAGCTGTATCAAAATATAATAATAAAACTTATAAACATATTCCGATAATTACTAGATTTTAAGTGAAAGTCCAAATTTTCAATTTGGAAACTTGAACTTATAGAGTGGAATTTTAGTTAGAGAATGTAGAATAATTTAAATTCTAAAGCTCATCTAAATATTCTCTTCATACTGTTTGTAAATTTTATTAATAAGTTATTTTGATACACGCCTTTTTTTATTTTATACTAAAATTTATCAAACCCCTTTTTAACGCTTATTGCTTTTTAATATTTTATTCAACTGCTATAGTATTTAACTCCCCACTTTTTTCAGCACTTTCTTTCTTTTGGAAAAATGCTATGAATGCTATTGCACTTATTCCCATTAAATATGGATAGAATAAAAATTTCATTATTTCAAATGAACTTAATCCAGTTAAAGCTGCCGCTGACATTAATTGTGCTCCATATGGAATTATTCCCTGAACTGCACAAGAGAACATATCTAATATTCCTGCAATTCTTTTTGAATCTAAGTTATATTCATCTGAAATATCCTTTGCTAAAGGTCCAACTGTAACTATAGCAATAGTGTTATTTGCAGTACATGCATCAACTAAGCTTACTAATAATCCAATACCAAATTCAGCCCCTTTTTTGTCATTGATTCTCTTAGTAACTAAGTTTAATACATAGTCTATACCACCATTTTCTTTTATTACTTCAACAATTCCCCCAATTATTATTGAAATTAATATAAGTTCACTCATTCCCCCTATACCAGTTGATATTGAAGTAAAGAAAGTCTTTAAATCTAAAGATCCTGTGAAGAATCCAATTGCTCCAGCTAATACTATTCCACCTGATAATATAGCAATTACATTAGCCCCCATTAATGCAGCTATTAAAATACCTAAGTAAGGAATAATCTTAATAAAATTATAATCGTATTGACCTACTGATGTATTAGCCCCACTTCCTAAGAATGTATATATTACAATTACTAAAATAGCAGCTGGTAATATAACCTTAAAGTTTATTTTAAACTTATCCTTCATTTCACATCCTTGAGTTTTTGTTGCTGCTATTGTTGTATCAGAAATCATTGATAGATTGTCCCCAAACATAGCTCCACCTACTACTGCCCCAACTATAAGTGGTAATGCTATATTAGTCTTATCTGAAATTCCCATTGCTATTGGAACTATAGCAGCTATTGTTCCCATTGATGTTCCTAAAGATATAGCTATAAACGATGATATTATAAATATTCCTGCTACTAATATATTTTTAGGTAATATTGTTAGCCCTAAGTTTACTGTAGATTCTACAGCTCCCATATTTTTAGCAACCTCTGCAAAGGCACCAGCTAATATAAAGATTAAGCACATTAAAATTATATTACTATTACCAGCCCCCTTACAAAATATCTCTATGTTCTTTTCAAGTCCTCTTTTTCTATTTGTAAATATTCCAAATAAAACTGCAATTATTCCTGGAACTAAAACAGATACAGAGTAGAAATCTTTCATTACTAATGAAGTTCCCAAATAAATCGATACAAAAATTATTAATGGTAATAATGCTGAAAATTTTCCTTTTTTCATTTTCTCTCCTCCTAATCCATTTAATAAATCTATCCTTTATCCTACAAAATAAAAAAACTTCTATCCTAGGATAGAAGTTATTATTCTTACAGATTCTCTTTCTTATCTCTCAGTTTCTACCGCAGGATTTAGCACCGCTATAAATCTTTGCATAGGAAATTACTACTGATTTTTTCATTTTAAAATCAGCATTGTTTTAACCGCAAAGAATTACCGGTTGCTGGGTTTCACAGGGCCAGTCCCTCCACCTCTCTTGATAAGATTTATTAAATTTTGTTTTTTTAATGTTATCATTCTAAAATTACTTTGTCAATTTATTTTTTTTACTTTAATAATTTATTTACTTATTAATTTATATAACAAATTTTCAAGTAATATTCCTTCATTTGGAGGATAATCAAACTTTTCGCTATATTCTATAGCTTCTGCAATAAAATTACATGACATCTCCAATGCTTTTTCAATACTTTCCCCTTTTAATATCCATCCTATTAGTAATGAAGCAAAAGCATCGCCTGTTCCACAATAAAAAGCATTTATTCTTTTATGAGAATAGGTATAAAACATTTTTTCTTCTCTATCGTATAGTACAGTATCAATATATTCATTTCCTTTTAAACTTGTTGCACTTGTTATTATACTTATTTTAGGTCCTAAATCTCCTAAACTTACTAAATACTCTTTTATCTCATCTTCATTTAAAGATTCTTTATATTCTTTTCCTAAAAGAAAAGAAGCTTCTGTAATATTTGGAGTGATTATATCTGCACTTTTTATTAAAGTTCTCATTTCTTCAATCATTTTTTCACTCATACCATCATAAAGCTTACCATTATCAGCCATAACAGGGTCTATAACTACTAGAGTATCATCTTCTTTAAACTCTTCTATAAATTTTTCAACAAATTTAACTTGATTAGGATCAGCTAAATATCCACTATATATGCATTGAAAATTTAAATTAAGTCTTTTCCAATGATCTTTGGTTTCATATATAAAATCGCTTAAATCTCTAATTGCTGGTTTTCCAAATCCATCTGTATGTGTTGACAATACTGCTGTTGGAAGTGGACATACTTGATTTCCCATTGAAGATAATATAGGTATTATTGTTGCTAATGCTGCCCTCCCATAGCATGAAATATCATGAATAGCAGCAATCTTATTCATAGGTTTCATTTCTATCTCCCCTTAAAAATCTGCTTTTAAATAAAATTCTTATTATCTAGTATTATATTAATTTAATTTTTTTATATCAAATGTACCCATACTTTTATATAAAATAAAAAAAAGCATCGTTTATAAAACGATGCTTGGTGCACCATCAGGGATTCGAACCCTGGACTCCCTGATTAAGAGTCAGGTGCTCTACCAACTGAGCTAATGGTGCATATTGTATTTTTTAAAACAATTTTACAGTAAAACTTTAAAAAATGGAGCGGGTACCGGGAATCGAACCCGGGTATCCAGCTTGGAAGGCTGGTGTTCTACCATTGAACTACACCCGCTTAGTATGTTTATATATTAACATACTGTTAATATGTTGTCAAGTTTTTAAACCAAGTTGAAAAACTGGCTGGGATAGCAGGATTTGAACCTGCGAATGACGGAGTCAAAGTCCGTTGCCTTACCGCTTGGCGATATCCCAGTATGGTGTACCTTAAGGGATTCGAACCCCTGACCCACGGCTTAGAAGGCCGTTGCTCTATCCAGCTGAGCTAAAGATACAAACTTGAATCAACAAAAATTATTATACATAGTTATTTAAAAAATGTCAACATTTTTTTCAATTTATTTTATATTTTTATTAATACTAAGCGATTTCAATTTTAAAATATCAAGAGAATTTAATTTTATACAATATCCTCTAAGTGTTTAAATAAAACTTTTTTAAATTTTTGCTCATCTTCTTTATTTTTATGAGCATTTTTACAAACTTTAAACCATTCTTCTGTAGTCATTCCTATAGTTTTTTCATAACAATCTTCACAATCTGTTTGTAAGTTAGTTTCTACTACAAACTTTCCTAGTTCTTCAGCACTTCCAAAAGCTTTTAAGTATAAAAACTCATCATCATTTCCAAGCCAATTGTTATTGAATCTACTGCAGAATATTTTTAGTTTTCTCATTCCATTATCAGCACTTAATCCTTTTAATTTTCTTAATGCTGAAATGTCATTTTTCATTTTTTCTTTTTCTTCTTCAGTTGCTTTTCTATTTATCATAGAAATTATCTTCTCTACATCAATTGAAGGTATATGAGTTATTAATTTCTTTTTCCCTTCAACCCATTTATAGTATGCTTCTGGCATAAATACATACTCTATAAATTCTATTAATCTCTTAAAGTTAGGTACCATAACCCAAACATTTTGAAATCCAACTTTTCTATTGAATATTACATAATGTAGGTATTTCGTATCTTCAGTTATAGGTTCATCCTTAAACATTCTTCCTTTTAGGGTTTCATTTTTTGTTATTAATTCCCTCCAAAATTTCTCGGGATTTTCTTCTATCTTTGATCTTCTATGAAATAAGTTATGCATCTCAAAACCCCCTCATATCCTTTATATTTTAATTATATTGCTAACTTTTTTTAACAGCAAAGTGTAAAAAATACTAAATTCCTTTGTATACCTTAATCTTTATCTGAAAAGCTCCGTTATATTGATTAAACTGTTTTTTTATGCTATTTTATTACTATAAATGGGTATTAAAATGTTAAGGAGGATTATATGTCTTATTATTGTGAAATTTGTGGTGATTATGCAGATGTTCATCACATAGTTCATAGGTCAGAAGGCGGTTTAGATTTTAAACTTAATTACAAGTATTTGTGTAAAAAACATCACAGGTCTAAAATAGGCCCCCATAGAGATAAAGTCGTAGATTTAAATTATAAACTTGAAATGCAAAACAACCTAAGAGAACTCTTTATAAAAAGTTTTTATACTGGTAATGACATAAAAATTATGTTAGGTCTTACCCCTGGTTCTTTAAAAAAATTAACTAAGAACCTAAAACTTTATAAAGAAGGATATTCTAGTGATGAAATAATATTTAATCTTATGGGCAGAAAAGTTTATTCAGAAGAATATATAGAAGATTTCATATTGCAAAAAGCAATAAGTTGTATATAGAAAGCTGTATCAAAGCTACTTCAGTTTTGATGCGGCTTTATTTTTTTATCAATTATTTAATATTCATTATGAAATAAAGCTATTATTTCTCTTTTAAACAACTTTAACTTTTATATCCTCATTTTGTATCTCAACTAATCTCTTTATAATTACTTATGCTTTAAAGAACTAATTTTTAATATCCTAAGATCTTTATATTGTAAAACCACATATTAAACTATTATAATCATGTATTCTTAAATCCTTAAAAATCTTCTTAGCAATCGCTAAATGTCCTTTATGATTTGCTCTTGCTTCTACTAACCATGATTCTATAACCCATTTTTAACTTTGCTTAATCTATCCCAATACTCATAATTATCTATTAAAAATATTTTTTCTTCTTCAGAAACCTATCTTATAACTTTTACATATTCCTCTATATCACTTCCATTTTTTATCAAGCTTTGTAAGATAGATATGGAGTTTATACTTTTAATCTTGCTTACTATATTAACTAAATTATGTTTAAATTCCTCTAGATTAATTTTTTCATTTCCTCCAATCATAATAAAAACAGCTTTAGGATTATATTTTGATACTAAATCTTCAAAGTTATTCATTAAGTATTCTGAATTAACTTTTTCATTACCAAAATTAATCATAAATTTTTCCCTTTTATTTATGCTTCCATGATTTAATTCCCACCTAATTCTCTCTTCCACATATTCAACATAATTTTTATACCCAAAGGTATCTCCTTCAATCATTATAATACCCTCTTTCTTATTTCCTTCTAACTTTATTTTATATACCTTTTTACCTAAAAAATTAATATTTATTAAAAACTAAATTTTTATAAAATACTTAAATATTTTATAGGTTACTATTTAATTAATCCTATGCCCTTATATGTTTATTAATTAAAGAATATTAATATGTTTAGAATTTAAGAGTTATAAAAAAAATACTTCTTTATTTAATTTTAATAAAAAAAAGACTTCAATAAAATTATGAAGTCTTCCAAAAAAATCTCTAAAAACAAAAAAGCATCGATTATAAATCGATGCTTGGTGCACCATCAGGGATTCGAACCCTGGACTCCCTGATTAAGAGTCAGGTGCTCTACCAACTGAGCTAATGGTGCATATTATATTTTTTAAAATGGAGCGGGTACCGGGAATCGAACCCGGGTATCCAGCTTGGAAGGCTGGTGTTCTACCATTGAACTACACCCGCATAA
>OCPT01000177.1_pt1 | contig 58441 bp, 40 predicted proteins | sample 1538741 | NCBI WGS metagenome assembly OCPT01 (sample SAMN04571723, study PRJEB22368) | human gut metagenome | biome: human gut; material: stool | host: Homo sapiens | place: Luxembourg | collected 2012-12-06 | reverse complement strand
CCCCGGGGCGCGGCCCTCTTGCTTAAACTGCTCAATTTTTCGTGCTCACGGTGCTCATTTCCCAGTGATCACTCGGACCACTTCTTAGTGAACATCAACAGGTGGTGCGCCGCAGCTTCGGCACCGACGCCTCCGAGATCGCGGAGTGGGCCCTCGGCTTCGAGGACCCGAGGGCGTGCTACGAGAGCGGCCCCACCGGCTTCCACATGGCGCGCGAGCTGCGCGCGCTCGGCCTCGACTGCGCCGTGGCCGCCGTCTCCAAGATGCAGAGGCCGGCGGCGGACGCCCGGCGCAAGAACGACCGGCGCGACGCCGAGTTCATCGCCCGCATGCTCGCCACCCACAACATCGTCGAGGTCCCGCTGCCCGACATGGCGGTCGAGGCCGCCCGGGACCTCGACCGCGCCCTCGACGACGCGACCCGCGAGCTCCGCCGCTCGAGGCAGCGCCTCAACATGTTCCTGATCAGGCTGGGCCACGTCTGGGACGAGCGCAACGCCGACGGGGCGAGGAAGAAGGCCTGGACGAGGGCCCACTGGAGGTGGGTCTCGGAGATCAGGCTCGAGGGGCCGCAGCGCGACGCGCTGGAGTACTACGTCACGGCCGCCCGCTGCGCGGAGTCGGACAGGCGGCAGCTCGAGAGGAGGGTCGTCGCGCTGGCGGGCACCGACCGCTGGCGGGCGACGGTGGAGGCGCTGTCCTGCATCAAGGGGGTCGACACCCTGACGGCCTTCAGGCTCGCGGCGGAGGCCGGGTCCTTCAGCAGGTTCCGCTCGGCGCCGGCCTTCGCGAGCTGGTGCGGGCTGACCCCGTCGGAGCACTCGAGCGGCGAGTCCGAGCGGCGCGGCGGGATAACCAAGGCCGGCAACGCGCTCGCGCGCACGGCGCTCATAGAGTCCGCATGGCACTACTCCACGTGCTCCCCGAGGCCCAAGGCCCCAGCCCCCGGCACCGACGTGCCCCCGGCGATACGCTCTAGGGCGGACGACTGCACCGCCAGGCTCCACCGCCGCCGCGAGGCGCTGGCCGCGGCGGGCAAGAGCGCGTGCAAGGCCAACGCCGCCGTGGCGCGCGAGCTCGCCTGCTGGGTCTGGGAGATCGGGTGCAGGTCCGAGGGGACCGTCCTCTAGCAGCCGGCGACAACCGACTCCCGCCGGGAGGGCCCGCGCCTCGACGCATCGCCGGCGCGAGTTCACGACCTTTTTGATGGGCAGCCCCGGGGCCGCGCCCGACAAAAGACTGGATTCGTACGATAGCGCCGGACGGAGAATCGAAATGCGGTGGGGTGCGCGGACATACCGGGCTGACCGCCGGAAGCGCACCCGCAAGAGCCCGCGGATATTAGCTTGCCAGGCAAGCGTCGACTAAGCCATGCAGCGTGCGCGGGCTCTCCCGACGGGAAACGAAAAAACCCGGTTTCAAACCGGGCTCGAACGAACATGCCTATTGACAATGGCTTTCTCATATTATTAAAAGACCCGCAGCCAAAGCCACTACCGAAATAGCAGCAAGGCCACGGGCTTTACGACTGCAGCTCATATCAAACCCCCGATTCAAATTAACACTGAATCTATAATAGCTGATACAAGCCATGACAACGTAGCGATTGGCTACTTAATAACAACCGCTTGTGCGCCTCGTTGCTGGTAGACCCAGGCAATCCAATCTCGATCGTAGCTGGTATAGCCATCAATGGTATCTGAGATCATAACTTTATTTGTTTGGGGGTCATAGCCCTTCAAAACCACCGTATGTGAGTTAACGCAGGCAAAATAACCTCCCTGTCGGGCATAAATGTTACCCACGTTGCCCTGATGGACTGTGGTCCAAATAATGACCGGGTAGCCATCGTCCAAGTATTTACAAAGGTCATACAAAGATGTTCCCGAAACGTCGTACGAACGCAAGCCACTCCCCCGGCTCGCTAAGAAATTATTAGCGGCCTTATTGAGTCCAGGAGCACAGATCTCGTTACCGTTGGAATAGCTATGAGGATCGCCCCAGAAGCACCAAACAAAATCCCAAGAGCTACGAGGGATCCAGCGATCAGCCATCTCGCAAGGTCCAACACCAAAACCGTAGTAATTTAGAACGTTGGTCAGGGCAGCCGATTCGCAACCATTGGGCAGTCCGACGGAGTACTGATTATAAACGGGGACAGCCAGATCTACCGCCTCGGGCGCATAACTTGTCTGAACAAAAGTGAACCCCTGGGCACCAGAATTGTTGGAGTTATAAATCTGAATATTGGCACCGTCGCCAAAAGCTCCCCCGCTCACGTCCAAAACAAGGGTCTCGTTGAGTACGGAGCGGATGACGAAAGAGCCCCCACCCACGTAGTCAACGCGCCAACGTTGCGCAGAACTTCCATTTCCCTGCCATTGCTGAACGTTGGTACCCGAAACGCCCTGGGCATTAAGCACATCAAGGTACTTCTTGCTTCGACAGTTCTGAATCGAAACAGTTCCGTCAGAATTGGCGCTAACGTTCCATTTTTGAGCGCCAGAACCGTTGGAAGACCAAAGCTGTACATTGGCGCCATTGGAACGCGATCCGCCCGCCACATCCAACGCTTTAGAACGATCAGAGGCGACGACAATGGTATAAGTGCCCGAATCAACTAACAAGCAGGTAGACAATTTAAAAGACTGCGCTGCGGTACCATTAGTAGCATACATCCCAATATTAGTTCCATTGCTTGTTAAGCCCCCTGCAGCATCAAGCACCTTTCCCGTTGCCACGTTGGTAAGGACAGCACAGCCGTTATTAATCCGAGCGGTCCATAACTGAAAATCATCATTGGTTTGAGAACGAACGCAAACGTTATCGTCCTCATCCGCCGCTAAAACCTTGCCAGATACCAGGCTCTCAATGGTATAGGTGTTATCCCGTTCGGTAACCTTTGTGATTTTCCACTTCTGAGCAAGCGACTTGTTGCTTCCATAAAGTTGCACGTTGGCACCGTCAGCAGCAGAGCCGCCTGCAACATCAAGAACCGCAGAAGAAGAGGCGGAATTCGAAATGGTAAAGAAACCCTCGGGCAAAAGCGAGGTCACTTTTGTGAACGCCAAACTTTGCGAGCCGGAATCAGTCGGGGAATCTCCGAATACGTTAGAGCTTCCAACGGTCAACACCAATCCGGTCGCTTTATTGGTCGCTGTATACGAACCATCATCATTGCGCACAATGGAAAACAATTGATTTGCATTATTGCTGCCGATATTCCATTGATGGACATTGGTTCCAGGGCACAAATTGCCGCCATCAACATCAAGCGCTTTGCCAGACTGGGCACTCACAATCCGGTAGTATCCGCCCTCATATACAAACTTAAAGTCCTGCGCAAACGTACCATTAGCGGCGTAGGTCTGGACATTAGCTCCATTGGAAGAGGAGCCACCGGCAATGTAAAATACACGCGATAAATCAGTCGCCAGTGAAATGGTAAACCAGCCGTCCAGGCCAAGATCACTGCACGGCGCTACGTCTGGTGCAGTCGAAACAAAACGAACGTTTTGAGCGGGAGTCCCGTTGTTCGCATAGGTTTGAATGTTGGCGCCATTTGAGGATGAGCCGCCCGCAACATCTAGAACAATGTCAGACATAAGTGCCGACTGCAACCGGAATAACCCCGCCGACGCCGAGGGAACGGCAATCCAACGCTGGGCACGCGACCCGTTGAATGAATACTGTTGAACATTAGTCCCCAACGAACAAGACCCGCCAGCAATGTCGAGCACCCTACCCGAAGAGACGTTTCTGATAATCAAATAGCCAGACTCATCATGAGAAATATCCCACTGTTGTGCCGACGTCATATTCGAAGCATGGGACTGAACATTGCCACCGTTGTCTTTAGATCCACCGCATACGTCCAGCACCTTGGTCTTGCCAACGCCAAGAGCCAGAATATAACGCCCGTCAGCGATATTGCCGGCATTCTGTTGCGCCAACATGTCCAGCTCTTCACGCTGGGCGTTTAGATCATAAAATGACCAGCGCTGGGCACTCGTGCCGTTATCGGACCAAGTGCCCACGTTTGTCCCGTTAGCTGTGTTTCCTCCGGCGATATCAAGACAAATTGAGGAGTCAAGGGCAGAGATAAGCTTAATTGAATCGCCATCCTTCACTGCAATCCACTTTTGTGCGGCAGAACCATTAGATGCGTACTGCTGGACATTCGTTCCAGACTGAGCGCTTCCGCCTGATACGTCGAGAACAAGCCCAGAGCCCTTACAGGTAAGCGTTACGAAACCGTCCGAGTCATGGGAGACGGTCCATGTTTGCGCAGACGAGGCATTGAGCGCGTATATTTGAACATTCGCACCCGAAGACTTGGATCCGCCGGCGACATCAAGCGTCCGCCAACGACTCTTTGCCGAACGAAGGAGATAGCTACCGTCAGCAAGATCTGAGGCATGAGCAGCCGCGAGCTCGGCAATGATAGTTGCCTTAGGTTTTTCAAGCGTAAAAATCTGAGCCGTAGACTCATTGGCTTGATATAGACGAATTTGAGTGCCATCGGCATCATTTGCACCGGCGATGTCGATCGCATAATCATCATCGATAACAGGCGAAAAGATGAATCCATTACCAACCTGTCGAGCATGCCATGCAAAGCCCCAAGCATCGCTATCGCCAGCGCGCTGCGTAAGACGCGGATGGTCCGAGAAACAAGAAACATCATTGGGATAGCAAAGATACAGTCCCGATTTAACGTTCTTAAAGGCGTATCGGGCATCGCCAAGGTCTTCAAGAATAAACTGCTGAGCAGCCGTCTCATTTCTTCCATACAGCTGTATAGCCACGCCGGCACCCACCGATCCACCGGCGACGTCGAGCACGCGATGCCCCGACAAAGTCGAGGTTAAGAAATAGGTGCCCGTATCGAGGGTCGAGTAGCTGGACAGATCAGCTGCCTCGGCAGAAGATTCAGACTCGACGCCCGCGTCGTCATCGGTCGCGCTGTCGTCATGAGCAGAATCGCCCAAAGACGAATCCCGAAAAGAATCATTCACGTCTTCAGCTTTCACAGCCTCTTCCACCGATGGACCAGCCGGAGAGATTTCAGCGAAGGCGGTCGAACCCGATTTAAGAACGACGGGCAATATTAGAAGTAGGCCCAGCAAGAGCCCTGTTTGCAATGCAATGCAAACGCGCTTTTTATGACGCATGACATCCCCCAGACAGCCTCGTCAACACCAACGACACAACACTTGCCACCACAAACGAACGCATCATTTGACCATCTAAAATCATATGAATTGTTATGCAGTGAAAATGCTACGCGTTTGGTTATTTAATCGCAGTCCAGCGCATCATGCAAATCTTTGCTCAAAAAAGGCGGCCGCCGTAAGCGAGCCGCCTTTGAGCTTATTAATTACTTTGGGCTTAGTAATTAACAACCTTCGTTCCATAGGGAATATTGTCGTAAATCCATTTGGCATGGTCGGTCGTAAGCCTGATGCATCCCGCGGACGCACGTTGTCCCATAGTGGGGTCCATCACGTTAAACGTCCCCGTATAGCAAGGCTGTGTGTGGAACAAATAGTCACCGTAGAACTGCGTATAATACCAGCAGGTATATCCATGCCCAAACGAAAGTCCCTTTCCATAGACGGAATACTCGCCCAGCACGGTCGGCGACTCATTTTTGCCAGGAGCGCACTGCCAGAAAGACCATAACTTCCAGTTGCCACGAGAGCCCCTAAAAATACCTGTACGGCAGCCGACGGTGTCAGTCAAGATCAACCACTCCGTGTTGCTGTTGTACCACTGCGCACGGTTATACATTGCCTGTTGATCCGCAGGCAAGGGCTGAACATACGTAGTTGCCTTGAACGTAAACCGCTGCGCCTTTGAATCATTGCTCGCGTATAGCGCAACATTCGTACCGTTTGCCGCATTTCCTCCAGAGACATCAATAACAAGTGCCGTGTTAAGGGCGGATGACAATCTAAAGCCACCGGATACGTACTCAATATACCAACGCTGGGCAGCACTGCCGTTTCTGGACCATTGTTGGATATTTGTCCCAGAGGAGGCAGCGGCATCTTTTACATCAAGAGCTTTGCCACTGGCGGCGTTGACGATTGTGTAAGAGCCATCAACGTTGCGTGAGAAATTCCATTTTTGAGCACCCGTATCGTTATTTTGCCAAATCTGCACATTCGCGCCGTCAGCAGACGATCCACCGGAAACATCTAAGACCGAGTTTGCACGAGACGCCATTCGGATAAAATACGTGCCGTTTGCGACATCCGCCGAAGTCGAACGAAGGCGGAACCTCTGCGCTGCAGAATCGTTTGAAGTATAGACTTGGACATTGGAAGACGAAGCGAAATTGCCGCCCTTCACATCGAGCGATAGGTTTTGATTATCCACGGAAACGAACTCGATGCCGGTATTGTCAATTCGAACCGTCCACTGCTGCGCCCTGGTATCCGCCGAGGTTGTCGTACAAGCATTAGATCCCGAGGCAGCAAGCTTGTTGGATGAACATACGGATTCAATCGTATAGGTGTTCTTAGCTCCATCCACCTTTTTAAGCAGCCATTTTTGAGCGAAAGAGCCATTGGAGGCATACAGCTGGACATTAGCGCCAGCGTCTGCAGATCCTCCCGCAACATCAAGTACATAAGAGGAATTTGCAGACGGATATATCTCGTAAATGCCCTCATTCAGCAAATCTTCTTGCTCGGTCAAAACAAACGATGTCTGGACAGAGTCCCCTGGCGTAGTGGCAACCACATTGGAGCCGGATAAAGCAAGCGTGAGCCCCGTGCCCTTATTGATGAATGTATAGCTTCCATCTTTATTGCCAACCACACTAAACAGCTGATTGTCATTGGGATATTCATCCCACTGCTGGATATTCGTGCCCGGCACAACATCGCCCGCCGCAACATCAAGCACTTTGCCAGAACCAGCATTACGCAGGACATAATAGCCATCGTGATACTCCGGCTTAAAAAGCTGAGATAGCGTGCCGTTGCAGGAATATGTCTGAACGTTGCCGCCGTTGCTTAATGAACCGCCGGCAACGTCAAGCGCAACGGTGCTATTAGAAGACGGCGAGATGACGCACCAGCCCGCATCTTTCAAAATGTCCTCGCAGGGGCCAACCGGCTCGGGAGTTGCCGCAATAAATGTGAAACACTGCGCAGCCGTTCCATTCGAGGTATAGAGCTGAACATTCGTTTGGGATTTCAGAGTTCCGCCGGCAACATCGAGTGCGCGTTGTTGCCAAACAGCAGAAACAAGCCGAACGCTGCCGTCACCATTTGGAATCGCAATCCATTTCTGAGCATAGTTCGCATCGCTGCAAGCCGAATATTGCTGAACGTTAGTCCCCGGAGAAACAACGCCGGCAGAAACATCAAGCACCTTTCCCGACTTAACGTTTGTAATAGTCAGGTAACCGCCGTCGTCATGCATAATAGTCCACCGCTGTGCAGAGGTCGCATTCGATAGATAGAGCTGAACATTCGCCCCGCTATCTTTCGAGCCGCCGGCGACGTCAAGAACCATACGCGAGGATACAGGCCCCGCGACAATAGCGTAATCGCCGTCCTCAATGACCCCTCGGTTCTCGGAAGCGAGCTTATCGATTTCTGCCCGGACAGCCTTCGGATCAACAAAGTAGAAAGATTGAGCCGCCGTTCCATTTGCGCTATAGAGTTGGAGCCCCGCACCAGAAGCAATTGATCCACCAGGGACGTCGACAACTTTTTGCCCATTCAAAGTCGACACAATACAGTAGCGCTCGCCGTCTTTCTCAATAATCCACTTCTGAGCCTTGGTCCCATTGGCGGAGTAAGACTGCAGCCTCGTGCCATTGGCATCGCTGCCACCAGCCGCATCTAGGACCGCGGTGGTTCCACTTATTGCAATGGTGCGATAACCGTCCTCCGTTGTTGAGACATCGAACGTTTGAATGCCAGAATAGCCAAACTTGTTAAATGACAGAGACCCACCGGAAACCTTCAGCGCAAACGAATCGTTCGAGGCCAAAATGGCGTACGTTCCGTCGGAAAGGTCATTGCGATGCGCCGCGGCCCTTTCGTCGAGTTGTTGCTGCGCAGTCTTTGTTGGCGCTAGCACCCAGCGCTGAGCAGCTGTTCCGTTTGCCTTATACAGCTGAATGCCCGAACCATTTGAGGCGGCCCCTCCCGCCACATCAATAGCAAACGACTGATCGAGCGCCGAGATCAATGTAAAGCTGCCGTCGGTTTCCTTAATTGCAATCCAACGCTGCGCAAGAGTTCCGTTATCAGACCAGAGCTGAATAGGATTTCCGTTACTGGCACTTCCGCCCGAAGCATCCAGCGTACAGCCCTTGACAGACGAAATGACAACGAAGCCGTTCTGGTCATGAGACACACGCCAGACCTGAGCATCCGTATTGTTGACTCCGTACAGCTGCAGTTTTTTACCGGCACTTGCCGTTCCACCAGGAACATCCAGCACAAACTTACCGTTAACCGATGAACCAAGTGTGTACAGGCCGTCCGCAAGATCGTCGACATGTTCAGAAGCGAGATCATAGACAGACTTGAGCTTCTCCGGCGTAGTAGCGCCAGCCGAACCCGACGTCGCCGCATCGGATTCCTCATCTGTGACCAAATCGGTGCTGGATATACCATCAGACACGTTCAACTGTTCAACAGCTATAGAAGGGTTTTCATTTTGATTAGAAATCGCAGCATCTTCAGCAAACGCAGGAACAAGATAGATTCCCAGCAGAAGCGAACTAGCCAACGAAACTAATAAGGCTTTCCGATTGCCCATAACTGTCCCCTCTCGCGAAGTTAATTACACTTTATGCTAGGAAGGATTCCTCGTCGTCAAGAGATTCGTGAATAGCAACGGCTAGGCCCCGAAAGGTAAATCAGACTAAAGAGGCGTTTCGCGGCATAGCCGTGAAAGCTCTGCTGCAAAATCATCGTGAATTGGCGCCCACTCGAGTTCGCGCCGAAGCTTGCTCGCATCTATAGCGTAACGTCGATCATGTCCCGGACGATCCTTCACCCAGTCAATGTAGCCCTCACTCTGACCCATTGCTTTAAGAATGGTTGTAAGAACCTCAAGGTTGCTGCGCTCGCAATTAGCACCAATGAGATACGTCTCCCCAACCGTCCCTTTGGTCAAAACAGACCAAACGGCGCGGGCGTGATCCTCAACATGAATCCAATCGCGCACATTAAGACCGTCGCCATACAACTTGGGGCGTTCACCATGTTTAATGCATGCAATGGAATGAGGGATGAATTTCTCGGGATGCTGGTGCGGACCGTAGTTATTACAGCAATTGGAAATCGTCGCCATAAGCCCATACGTGCGCGCCCACGCTCTCACCAACATATCGGACGCGGCCTTAGAGCTGGAGTACGGACTGCTAGGCCGATACGGCGAATCCTCGGTAAACTTACGCGGGTCGTTAAGTGCCAGATCTCCAAATACCTCATCGGTCGAGATGTGGTGGAAGCGTACATTGAACGCACGGGCAGCCTGAAGGAGCGTATACGTGCCATCAATATTCGTCGTTATAAACGGCGCTGGGTCGGCAATCGAATTGTCATTGTGAGACTCGGCAGCGTAGTGGACGATGGCATCATGGCCCGGAACCAATCGCTCGAGAAGCTTCGAATCGCAAACGTCCCCCACGACAAGCTCAACCCTATCTTTAGACAACCCGACGATGCCATCGAGATCTGCAACGTAGGTAAGCTTATCCAAAACAGTAACGTGCACATCGGGAGCGCTGTCCACGACAAAACGGACGAAGGCGGATCCGCAAAAACCGCAACCACCCGTCACAAGAATATTTTTATATGGTGACGCCATACGCACCGTCATCCTCCCAGCTATTTTTGACCAATTTTCCCACAATTCAATGACATCGCGAAGAGCAACTTGGGCGGCAGCCGCCTCGACAAGGGCGGCTGCCGTCATATTACGGGCCTAGAGCCCGCTACTTGCTCGGGATGACCAGGAAGGTCAAGAGCGGTAGGAGAAGGACGATCTTATCCATATGACCACCCCCCTGCCTCGTCGAACCGCAGCCCGGATTGCCGCGGGCTTCGGAAAGTAAGGCAGAGGGCGACGCACCCCGCATTCATGAATAATTATATCAGAACCACGTACGTGTGTTCGCGTTTTATGGTACACTATATCTACCAGAACAAGACAGGGCGAAAGCTGCTTCGGAGGCCCCAAATGGTACGAAGCGCCGGCGCCGCGGATACATCCATCGCTCCGACCCTGGCTTAGCCGGCGCTCGCGACGCCGGCTGACCGGCGGGATGCCGGTTGAAGCTGCGTAATACCGGCATGCTGAAACCACTCGCCCTCCGGCGTGCGGACCGCGGCATGTCGACCAAACCGAGGGGGCATACATCATGGACAATTCCAACACAAGCCAGCAGATCGCTTTGTACGAGGACCCCGACCACGCAGTCCACCTTGACGTGCGTGTCGACGGCGATACGGTTTGGCTGACCCAGCAGCAGATGGCGACGCTGTTCGGGCGCGGAGTGCCGACTATCTCCAAGCACATTCATTCCGCAGCGAAGGAGGAGCTTGCCGGAATTCGAACTATTTCATTTTTTGAAATAGTTCGTTTGGAGGGCACGAGGACGGTCAAGCGCCAGGTCGAGCACTACAACCTCGACATGATCATCTCGGTCGGCTACCGTGTGAAGTCCCAGCAGGGCGTGTACTTCCGCCGATGGGCAAACGGAGTGCTCAAACAGCACCTCCTGCAGGGCTACTCCATCAACCAAAAAAGGCTCGAGGCGCTCGGGACGGTCTTCAAAGTCCTCGAGCGATCAAGCACGCCGGAGCTCTCCGGCGCGGCAGAGGTGCTGCAGAAGTACCTTCCAAGCCTTACCCTGCTCGACGAATACGATACGGGGAGGCTTCAGGCGCCCCAAGGCAGCGCCCCCGCCTGGAAGCTCGACTACGCGGAGGCCCTCGACGTGGTGCGAAGCCTGCCGTTCTACTCGTCATCCGGCCTATTCGGACGGGAGCGGGACAACCAGTTCGCCGGAATCATCAGCAGCCTCTATCAGGGCTTTGGAGACCAAGACCTATATCCCTCCGTTCAATCAAAGGCCGCCAACCTTCTCTACCTCGTAGTGAAGGACCATCCGTTCCTCGATGGAAACAAGCGGTCTGCGGCGGCGCTCTTCATTCACTTCCTCGACAAGAACGGGATACTGCGCAACGGCGAAAGGCTCCTTGTGGAAGGTAACGCGCTCGCGGCCATGACGCTCATGATCGCCCTCTCCGACCCAAGCGAGAAGGACTCCATGGTTGCGCTGGTGGAGAATTTCATCGCGTAGCGCCTTCGCTCAAATACCAGAATCGACGTTCCTTCATATAGCAGATGCAAGCGAGAAGGGGGGTCCCGCCGGCACCCTCTCCACGCGCAACATACATGCTCCTGATAGAATGCCCACGCATCCCCACGTGCGAGCGCTGTGCCCGCATGCACAAGAAACGGAGTCACACCTATGTCCCAGTACGATTACCTCGTTGTTGGCGCCGGCATCACCGGTGCGATTTTTGCCCACGAGGCCCGCCGCGCCGGCAAGGCCTGCCTGGTCATCGACCGTCGCGACCACGTGGCCGGCAACATCTACACCAAGGACATCGACGGCATCAACGTGCACATGTACGGCGCGCACATCTTCCACACCTCCATGCGTGACGTGTGGGACTACGTGAACTGCTTCGCAGAGTTCAACAACTACATCAACTCGCCCGTGGCCTACTACAAGGGCGAGGTGTACAACATGCCGTTCAACATGAACACCTTCTCCAAGATGTGGCCCGGCGTGGTGAAGCCCGCCGACGCGCGCGCTAAAATCGATGAGCAGATCGCCGCCGAGGGCATCGGCGAGCCGGCCAACCTCGAGGAGCAGGCGCTCTCGCTCGTGGGTCGCGACATCTTCGAGAAGCTCGTGAAGGGCTACACCGAGAAGCAGTGGGGCCGCGACTGCACCGAGCTGCCGGCGAGCATCATCCGCCGCCTGCCGTGCCGCTTCACCTACGACAACAACTACTTCAACGACCGCTACCAGGGCATTCCCATGGGCGGTTACACCAAGATGATCGAGAACATGCTCGAGGGCACCGAGGTCCGCTGCGGCGTGGAGTACGCCGAGCTCGTGGCAGCCGAGCCCGACATCGCGGACCGCGTGATCTACTGCGGCCCCATCGACGCGTTCTACGACTACAAGCTGGGCACGCTCGAGTACCGCTCGCTGCGCTTTGAGTCCGAGCAGCTCGACGAGCACGACCACCAGGGCGTCGCCGTGGTGAACTACACCGAGCGCGAGGTACCCTACACGCGCATCATCGAGCACAAGCACTTCGAGTTTGGCCAGCAGGAGACCACCATCGTGACGCGCGAGTACCCGGCTGACTGGAAGCCGGGCGACGAGCCGTACTACCCCATCAACGACGCCCGCAACTCCGCGCTCTACGAGAAGTACGCCGAGCTGGCCGCGAGCGAGGGCCGCGTGGTGTTCGCCGGTCGCCTGGGCGGCTACAAGTACTACGACATGGACAAAGCCGTGGCGGCCGCGTTCGACGTGGTGCGCGCCGAGCTAGGCGTGGAGCCCACGCAGGCGTAAGGGGCGCCGGCCCACAACGACAACGCGTACAGGCGGGGTGCTTCGGCGCTCCGCCTTTTTATGCGAACTTGAACGCGAGGACGTAGCGCTATTCAACCTAGATACTCATCTACACTTCTCGCTTTCCCAGGGCGTTCGCCGCCATGCGCTTGCAGGCACGAAGGCGCCCAACCCTCAGGACATCGTAATCGAACATGAGCTGTTTACACGTACGGCCATTGGGGGCCTCGCTGGCAAGCGCCGCACGCACCATGGCAGCAACCGAAGGTGCGCACTGTGCGAGCGCGGCATCACTGCCCACAGGAGAACCGGCGAGCGCAGCGGCGGCGGCGGCAAACACCCTGCCGCAGTCCGAACCCAGCAACCTGAGTGCGTCGTACAACACCAGATCGCACAGGAAATATGCCAGGTCGTCCGCATGCTGGGCATCAAGCCCATCGCGATGCCAATCATTCAGCACCGCGGAGTAAATCTTCACGTGCTCTAGCAGACGCGTTTCGTCGTCATAGCGCATGGTGTCCATGAGCGAACCCTTGCGCGCCACGCGGTAGTCATACAGTTTGTTGGAGATAAGCGCGGTCTTGCGCGAGCGGCCATACACGGCAAAGTCAAAGACCTGATCCTCGCCATACTTGACGGTCTCATCAAACACGATCCTGTTGTCCAACAAGAACGCGCGCCTGCAGGCAGTGCGCCACGCAAACGGGCGAGATGCTTCCTTAAACAGCAGGTCGAAGCTATAACCCTCAAACAACACATCGCGTGGGCTCAGCACATGGTTGAGCCACGGGTACCCCGCCTCCAGCGGATACGGGTTCGCGCCAAAGGTTAAAACGTCGCAGTTCTCGCGCTCAAACGCATCGACGATCACGCGGCATGCATCGGGCGTAAAGCGATCGTCGGAGTCCAAGAACGCAACAATAGGCGCCGTGGATGCAGCGATACCCGCGTTGCGCGCGCTCGACAGGCCGCCGTTGGGCTTATCGACCAGCGTAAAGCGCGCATCCTTTTCGCAGTAGGCAGCAGCGATATCGCGCGACCCATCCGGTGAGCCATCGTTGATCAGCACGCCTTCCCAATCGGGCATGTCCTGCGCAAGCAGAGCGTCCAGGCACCAGGCCAGGCACAGCTCTACCTTATAGATGGGAACGACGACGGAAATCTTAGGTGTAGCCATAGTCACGCGCTCCTACTGTGGGGCCGGCACGTCATCGGGATGCGGGTTGTCGCCGTAGGCGCGCTGATACGTCAGCACGCGCCAAACCAGCGGCAGGCCGCCGATCTTAAAGTAGTGCTTAAACGTATTGAGCTTGCCCGGCTTCTTAAAATCAAAGCGTGAATCGATATAGGCACGGGGCGACTTGACCATCAGGCGCAAGTCGGTCTCGCCACGCGGATCAAACAGCGACAGGTCAAAGCGACCGGCATCCCAGTCGGCCTTGAGCTCGGGCGATGCCTTCTCCCAAAATTGCTCGCGCAGTTCATCGACCAGGCGTTCATCATTCCAACGGTACGTATCCACCTTCATGCGCATTAAAATGCCCTGTAGTTGAGCCTTGAGCTCGGGTCGCTCATCCAAAAAGCGCTGCATCTCGGCATATTCGTCGCACACACAAAACACCTTGTTGGGCGAATTAACGGAGCTCTTCTCGTTGTCCTGTCGATAGCACAAAATGGGATCCGAAATAAACGCGGCACGCTCGGCACACGCCCAGACCTTAAAGTTAAAGCCCGCATCCTGATACGATGCCCCCGGCGTGGGAAGGAAACGAATCTGATTGTCTTTAAGGAACGCACGACGATAGATGGCCGACCATATAGAAGGCTTGCGGTAAAAAATGCCGGGACGATCGGCAGGACGATACGCGGCGCCAGTCATGTACTCATCGATGATTCCAAAGAGCTCGCGGCGCTCGCCGGGCGTGGACCAATACAGGTAGAAATCGCCCTTTACGACATCGGCATGCTCGGCATCGGCCTTGGCGACCAGCTTTTGGAGCGAATCCTCAAACATAAAGTCATCGGACTCCAGAATGCCCACGTACTCGCCGCGAGCCATCTCCAGGCCACGGTTCATCGAGTCCCCATAGCCACTATTGGCTTTGTCGATCATCTTCACACGAGAATCGCGCTCCATGTACTCGCGAATGATATCCGGCGAGCTATCGGTAGAGCCGTCGTTGATGCAAATGATCTCGATGTCCTCGAGCGTCTGTGCCACGGCGGAATCGAGGCACTCGCGCAGGTAGCGTTCGACATTGCAAATAGGGACAAGCAGCGAAACTTTAGGGGTATCAGAGTTCTGCAAGAGAACCTCCTGTTGAATAGCGTGTAACAGGGTTATTTTAGCAGCCGAGTTGCGGCGGGCGACAACGCTTGGAATTAGATAAAGCGCTCCAGGCAAGCTTTGAGACCGCGAGTCGAAAGATAGAACAGCGTGGCGTCTGCCATCGAAACGCCCGAGGTCGCCACAACGAGCTTGTGGGCAACACGGCGAACGGCGCCCTTAGCAGGCATATCCGCCCACGCCGTTCCCAAAAACGTCGCGAGGTCCATGTTGACGCGAGCCGCCACGCGATGGAAGTCATCGGCATCCAAACGCGCCAGGTCGAACACAATTAGGTCCAAAATCCAAGTTATCAGCTCGCCGGGACACAGGTCTAAAAGACCGTAGGCCGCCCAGTCCTCCAAGACCTCCTCGAGCATCCTCATGTGGGCGTCAAGCTTTTTGGCACGAGCCTCGGCACTGTTGAACTCGTGCGTCGCCGATTCGCTCTCCATCACGTAGTGGTAGAACTTGTCCGGCATGACGACGGTCCTGCGGGCAAGCGCATAAGCCGCAAATTGGAAGACGACGTCCTCGCCCAAAGCCAAACCGGGGGCGAAGCGAATGCCTTCGCGATTGAGCAGCTCGCACGAAAAAGCCGCACGGCAGGCATAGGGCTGCGCATTCGAATGGAACAGCAGTTGGGGATCACGGGCGCCGAAGGTACCAGCTTTGGGGCTCATGAGTTGCTGGACGCGTTTGGGGGCAGCATCGGCAGGTTCACAGACGCCGCCAAAGACGGCGGCCTCGGCATCTGCAGACTCCATGGCATGCAGCACGCGCTCGACCGTCTGGGCATCAATGTAATCGTCAGCGTCCACAAAGAAGACGGTCTCGCCCTCGGCGGCATCGATACCGGCATTTCGAGCGCACGAGACGCCCGCGTTTTCCTGGTCAATCACCAGTACGCGATCGTCGGCCTGCGCGATCAGGTGCAACACGTTCAACGAATCATCAGTCGAACCGTCGTTGACGCAGACAACCTGAATCGAGCGCTCGGACTGGGCCAGCAGCGAATCGAGGCATCGCTGAATGGAGCGCGCAGAGTTGTAAACGGGAACGACAATGGTAGCTTTAGGACACGAGGCCTCTCCCATGCCGACCTACCCCCTCAGCGATTCGAAGAGGAAGGCGGCGACCACGCCTGGACCTCCAACCGAGGCGTAATACTTAGCACGCCCCAAGGCACCATCCGTCGCAAAACTCGGATGCTCGTCAACCCAGCCCTCAGGATCTTTGAGGATGGCAGCGAGATTCGCGCGCTTCCACGGCTTGAGGTCGTCAAGCGAAAAGTCCCCGGCGTCCAAGGCCGCTTGGAACTCCTTGGCCATCTGAACCAGGAACTCCTTATAGAACTTAGGCGCCAGGCGCACGTAGTTCCACATGTACGAATCGTACTTAATGAGCTGATTGAACTTGAGCATGCGCGCGACATCGCCGCATACGTGGTCGCGGGCATAATCCTCACGAATCCAACGCTCAATCTCGGCATACTCGGTATTGACGCAAAAGACCTTAGCCGAAGAATTGACCGAGGAGTTCTCGTTGTCCTGACGATACGAAAGCACGGTATCGTGCAGGTAAACGGCCTTGTCGGCGCAGGCAATCACCTTAAAGGCAAACGACGTGTCCTGAAAGGATGCTCCCGGAGTCGGCAAGAACTTGATGCCGTTGCGCTCAAGAAAATCGCGACGGTACACAGCCGACCAAATCGACGGTTTCTGCTTAAAGAACTGCGTCGTGTCGCTCGGGTGCACCGGCTTACCGCAGTCCTTGGCCTTAAACATCTCGTGCAGCGAACGGCGCTCCTCGGGCTTAGACCAGTAGAAATCAAAGTTCGCCTTCGCAAAGTCGGCATTATTGCTATCGGCGGCCGAGACAAGCTTTTCGAGTGCGTCGGGCGCCATAAAGTCATCGGACTCCAAGATGCCAACGTACTTGCCACGCGCCATCTCCAGACCGTGGTTCATCGAGTCGCCGTAGCCGCTGTTGGCCTTGTCGATCATCTTGACGCGCCTATCGCGCTCCATATACTCGCGGATAATCGCCGGCGAGTTGTCGGTCGACCCGTCGTTAATGCAGACGATCTCAATATCCTTGAGCGTCTGCGCCAGGGCGGAATCGAGGCACTCGCGCAGGTAGCGCTGAACATTGTAAATGGGAATAAGCAGCGACAGAACAGGGCTGCCAGAGGCGTTAGTAGACAAATGTGCTCCTTAGGAAATACCTGTCGTTTCATGGTATCAAAGGGTCAGCGCGCCAGGAGGCGTTTATATAATCTATGGAGCCTCTTGCGGGCAAAGCAGCCCCACGTCATGCGGCGGGCCCATGGCAGGTTCCTGCGTTTTATTCAAAGCTTGCCGCTAAGGTGCGCCGAGCCTTTACAATAGGACAGTCCCAAGGACGTATTCGATAGCTTCCGCGCAGCACTCGCCCGCCGCGCGTGAAAGGATATATTGCCCCATGCCTTCAACCCTTCCCGCTCCCATCGACAAGCTCGCCATCGTCGTCGTTACGTACAAGCGCCAGGAACTCCTGGCCAACTTGTTCGACTCCATGACCGAGCTTACGGCAACGCCCTGGCGCATCGTGATTGTCGATAACGAGAATTCGCGCGAGACCGAGGCCATGTGCACCGCATTCAACGAGCGCCTGGCCAACCTGTGGGGCATCGACACCGAGCAGCCCGACGCGCAGGGCGGCACCGACCGTGTCATCTACGCCCCGCAGCTCAAAAACGGCGGCGGTGCGGGCGGCTTCTCCGCCGGCACTAAATGCGCCTACGACCTGGGCGCTCAGTGGTTCTGGGTGATGGACGACGATGTGCTCGTCATCCCCGAAGGCATCGAGCGTCTTGCCAAGTGGACCGACCGCTACGATGTCATCCAGGGTTCGCGCCTGGACTTTGACGGCGGCGCCTTCTTTTGGCAGTACCAGCTCATCCTTTCGCTCGGCATCCCTAACCCCATCGCCAAGTGGGATCTGGGTCCCGAGGGCTACCGCGCCATGAACCAGCTGTGCTTTGAGGGCGGCATGTTCTCGCGACGCGTGGTCGACAAAATCGGCCTGCCCGACGCGCGCTTCTTTATCTACGGCGACGATGCCTGCTACGGCTACGTAGCCAGCCAGCACTTCCCCGCCGCCGTTGTGGCCGACGTGGTGCTCAAGCGCGCGCGCGCCGTCTCTAACTGGGACATCGCCGGCAAGCGCCAGCTCAACTCCACGAGCGACACCAACCGCTACTACATCATGCGCAACCGCGGTTATCTGGCCCGCTACATGCAAATCTACGGCGACTATCACCCCGTGCTGTTCCGTCTGGGCAACGCCGCGACCTTCTGCAAGGAGTTCATTCGCCTGGCAGCCGTTGACAAGTGCTTTAAGACCGGTATTCCGGCGCTGCGCCGTGGCATGAAGGACGCCCGCAAGATCATCAAGGACCCCGACTGGAAGCCCATGCCGCCCATGAAGGACACCGAGTAACGGAAGCCGGAAACACCTCGGCGCTTAAAGCCGCTGGCACACCGTAGCCACATGCTGCCCATCAAAACCGAACCCCCAGCGCATGCGACCCACGCCGGGGCGCGGTACACGGATTTCGTCGATGCCGTCGCGCTCTATGTCGAGTAGCGACTGCACGGCCAGCAATTCCAGTCCCAGCGCATCCACATCGGGGTCATACATCAAGTTAATCGTTATCAGCGGGCGCTCGTCCAGCATGCCAATCGTATCTGCTACGTCGAACACAGCACCCGTAGGGAAAACCTGGATGTCCCAGCGATTCGCGCCACACTTTCGCCTCGAAGCAGGATTGGCATAGCCCGGTAAGCCAAAGCAGAGCCCCTGCAAGAGCAGATGATATGGCAGCGGCTTATCTGGGTCGGTCTCACCGATTCCCGCATCCCCCAGGATGCGGCTTAGCGCCCGCCTCACGGTATCCTCGTTCCCACGGCACAGCCCGTCGCGAAACGCATCGACGTCTCGAATGTCTTCGGCAGCGCACTCAAACCACTCAACAATCACTAGACGCAAGGCCTGTCTAAGCTCGTTATTGGGCAATCGCAAAGCACGGAGGCGATTGCCATGCTCTGGCTCCTCAGTCATATCCGTCGTGAGAAAACCGGACAGATACAGCGCTGTCCACATGCCATCGTCAGGCGAGACATCTGGCTCTGCAGTGCCCAAACAAAGCGGGACCTCAGCGCACCCATGGGCCTCGAGCAAATCAAACAAGACCGAAAGGCGGTCGAGATTCCACCCGGCAACTACCCTACTCAGGCAATCCGCATACCCATACAGATCGGCGCGCACAGGCGCCGTGCAGCCTCGGTCCAGAAAACCGATCACGCGCGCCGGACTCGAACAATAGACCCTGCCAAACCGATATCCCTCGAGCCATTCACGCGCATCATCAAGGTATTCCTCGCGCCCAGCATGATTCAACAGAGCCTGGACCTCGGCATCCGAAAAGCCGAACCAACGGTCACACCACGTCGAAAGCGGCGTCGACAGACAATACGAACAACTGCGCGAAGAAAGCGCCGCTTCGGCAGGACCGGGACACTCCCCCATCAGACACGTCAGCCGCAACGAATCGCGCGCAGTGGCAATGGCGTCGAACAGCACGCGATCGAATAGCCCTGCCGGATCGGCGTCGGAAGCGTCCCTCGCGCTCGCACGGCGAGACCACGCCGCATCGTACCCATCAACGAGCAATACAACCTGCTCATCGCAGGCCATCTCCAGCAGCTCAATGAGCACACCGAGCACCGAGTCAACCTCGTCCGCGCTCGCCACGCCACGCGCAACACGTTCGATGTGACGCACCTTATCTCGAGCTAAATCAGGAGCCTCCAAGAGCGCCAACAAGCGAGCGCACTCGCCCGAAAGGGCATCGCGCACGACGTCGGCAATAGCGGCACCACGCCTCGCAGCGCCAGAAAAGTCCAGCGATATCACCGGATAGCAAGCATATTCATCCCGATAGCGCCCACCGTCTGCATCCCAAATCTGAGCATTGGCAAACAAACGCTGATCAGCGCGACCAACCGCTGGACGCTCCAGAAAAGCCCTGAGCGTCGACAAGTTCATGCTTTTGCCAAAACCCTCGGGTCGACAGCACACCACAACGGACGCGTCGCAGTCCAACACATCGGCAATAAACATGGTCTTGTCGACCAGCGTGCAGCAACCAAGAGCCTCCGCATAGTCGTGCATGCCAATGGGCAAAGCCGCATCGTCGGCACAGCCGATCAAACGCACGCCAAAGCCAGCAGCACAATCAACATTTGCCTGTTCAGACACCAAAACGTTCCCCCTAAATCGCAGCACGATGCCAATTGTAATGACCGCATCGCATGTACCGATGTCGCCGCGCAAACATATCGGGCAACGGTAGTAACAAGAGGTGTGAGGGGGCACAATTAATCGTTGCACAACAAAACGGGGCCCGATACATTCGCACCGGACCCCGTCCCGACTATTTAGTTATCTGGCAACTGAGAGCCTACTCCCCCGAGTCGTCCTCCCCAGAAGCCTTCTTCTGCTGATCGAGCTTATGCTTACCACTTACGATAGACGTAGCGCCCAGCGTGGCCAAGCTCGCGCTGGCAAGGCTCGCCATAACGATAAGGTCGCCCGTCTTGGGCATGTTACCGCCCGAAGTCTTAGTCGTTGTAGTGGTGGTTGTAGTGGTCACCGTCTTGGAGTCATTTTGCTCTTGGTTCTGGTTGTCGGTGTTGCCCTTACTGCTGTCCTCGCCCTGCTGCTTTCCGTCCTCGGTCTTGTCCTTGTTCTTGTCCTTCTCCTCAGATTCAGACTTCTTGTCCTCGTCCTTCTTCTGAGCGGACTTGTCGTCCTTCTCATCAGAGCTAGAACCCTTATCGGATTCAACCTTCTCGGAAGCCTTATCCTTGGAGTCGCCCTTTGCGGCTTCGGTCTTTTCCGTGGAAGCCTGATCAGAGTTGTCCTTGTTCTGGGCCGAGCCGTTATTGACGCCAGCCATCAGCGAAGAACCCAGCGTAGAACCAAGCTGCTCGGAGAAAGAAGGCTTCTTGTCCGGCGAAGCAACGGGAGCGTCCGGCGCCTTATTCGAGTCGTCCTTGGAAGCATCGGAATCAGGGGTTGCGTCAGAGCCAGAGCCGTTGTTAGAGCCGGTGTCAACGGACGAATCGCTCGAGCCGGTGGATGAGTTAGAGGTGTCAGCGTCGGTCGAACCAGAAGCGTCGCTGTCCGTATTGCCGGCAGAGCTTGAAGACGAATCGCCCGCAGCAGAGCCGTTCGAATTGGAGCCGTTCGAGGTAGAGCCGTCGTTGGTAGTGCCACCAGCAGAGCCATTACCGTCAGCATCGGTCGAGGGCGCATCCATCCTGTCATCGTTGGCATCGTCACTCGAGCCGTCATTCGAATCAGGTGTCGGCGAGGGCGCCGGCGTAGGCTCGGGCTGCACGGGCGTCGCAGCGGCAGCCTCATCCTCGGCGATATAAGCCAAGCAGTCCTTCAGCTCATTCTTATAACGGTTCTTCCAGCCCTCATGATACTGGGGCTGGCTCGAATACTTGGTGGCGACATTGTTGACCACGCTATTGGAGAGCGCCGTCACAAACTCACGGTCAGTCATATCATTAGAAAGATTCGCCCAGCGGAAGAAGTCCCTGCAGCCACCGGTGCCACACATGTTGGTGATGCTCCACACCATGCCCTTGACGCAATCGGCACGGCCCGAAATATCAATACCAAGGCCGCTCTTGAGCCACGCCTCGGTCACCGCATAGTACGAGTTGTACGCATACGCATCCTGCAGAGCCGAAAACTCAGCAGGGTCGATGTTATAAGCGCCCTGGAAGGCCTCCTGCGCAATACGGCCCAACTCGGTGGGCTGGCCGTTCTCGTACATGGCATTGCTCGTGTTGGAAATCTCGCTGCCGCGATCAATCGCATCCTTGAGCATGCTGTATTTTTCGGGGTTGTAGTTGTAGGCCTGCTTCATAAACGGGATGAGCGACCAACGACGGTCGAACTGGTAATAACCCAGCGCGTTGTAGCCGTCACCATACGAAAAGCCCTGGTTATAGTTGCCATGGCTCTCATATTTGGTGAAGTACTTCATCTCGGGAGTCACGTTGACAAACGAAACGCCCTGGACCGACCTCAGCACGCCCGAGAAGGACTGTTGGGTGTAAAGGCCCTTATCGATATCGGTGGCATCCGAGGCAACGCCCGGCGTGGGCTCCTCGGCAGCGGCGGGTGCCGGCGCGGAAACGGCGCCAAACGAAAGCGCCAGCGTCAGACCCGCGACAATAGCAGAATGCTTGGGCTGCATAAGATCCTCCCTGCATTGGTGTAGTTAAAGTGCAGTTTGCAAAGATAGAATCAGTATTGCAGCTCGTCCGTTGTTGCACAACAACCCCTCGGTAAACGGCAACAACCCTCCGCGAAATCTTAAGGAATTGCGCTCAACCTACAGCTTAATGTCAAAGTTGATCTCGGGGACGGCGGCCAAGTCGGCCAACGTCACGCCGTCGACGTACTTTTCGATCACGTCGTCCAGACCGCGCCAGAACTTGACGGTCGAGCACAGATCGCTGTGGGCGCAACTGTTGTCGATGCCGTCGCACGCCACCGGAGCCGTGCTGCCCTCGACGGCGCGCAGGATGTCGCCAGCACGCACCTCGGCCGGGTCCTTGGCCATCATGTAGCCGCCGCCCTTGCCGCGCACGCTCTTAAGCAGGCCCGCCTTCATAAGCGGACGAACCAGCTGCTCCAGATACTTTTGCGAGATATGCTCGCGGTCGGCAACCTCGCGCAGGGCAATCTTGCCCTCGGCGTCGCCCAGCGCCGCGATATAGATCATCAGTCGGAGGGCATAGCGGCCCTTAGAAGAAATGAGCATACCTACCCTCCCATCGTTACTGGGACAAAACCAGGCTTGTTTGTCCCAAATCCTATGCACGCGGGACAACAAACCTGATTTTATGTCCCTCATCTAAAAAGTCGAGTGGATTAGTCGGGTTTTCCCTTGACTAACGCCGAACCCATAGTAACTTTATTCCGAGAAGATTCCTAGGGTTTAGTACACCTATGAGTGCACCATATACAGAGAGGGACAGCATGAGCGCAAATCCGCTGCTTTCCATCGAAGGTCTGACCGCCTCCGTGGACGAGAAGACCATCCTCCACAACGTCAACCTCAACGTCGCCGCCGGCGAGACCCATGTGCTGATGGGACCCAACGGCGCCGGCAAATCCACCCTGGGCCACCTGGTCATGGGCGACCCCGTCTACACGGTCAACGACGGCCGTATCGTCTTTGACCGCCAGGACATCACCGAGCTCACCACCGACAAGCGTTCGCGCGCCGGCCTGTTCCTGAGCTTCCAGGCCCCGGTCGAGATTCCGGGCGTGCCGCTGTCGAGCTTTTTGCGTGCCAGCATCGCCGGCCGTCCCGGCCTGGAGATGAAGGGCAAGGAATTCCGCCGTCGCGTCAAGGAGCTCGCGGCCGAGCTCAACATGGATACCGCCTACCTCAACCGCGAGTTGGGCGTAGGCTTCTCGGGCGGCGAGAAGAAGAAGGTCGAGATGCTCCAGCTTCTGCTGCTGCAGCCCAAACTCGCCATCCTGGACGAAACCGACTCCGGCCTGGACGTCGACGCCCTGTCCACCGTCAGCCACGGCATGGACGCGTACCGCAAGAGCTGCGACGGCTCCATGCTCATCATCACGCACAACACGCGCATCCTGGAACACCTGGATGTCGACCGCGTCCACGTTATGGTCAAGGGCCACATCGTACGCGAGGACGACGCCTCGCTCATTCCCTGGATCGACAAGAACGGTTTTGAGACCTTCGAGCGCGAGGCCGCCGAGCAGCGCGCCCAGGCCGAAGCCGCCGCTGCCGAGCAGCAGGCGTAAAGGGGCGACGCAATGACCAAGAACCGCACCGAGGTCGCGGACATCGACCGCAGCCTCTACGACTTCACCTATGGCGAGGAGGGATTCGAGCGCCTCGACGCCGGCATCACGCCCGACATCGTGCGCGAGATCAGCGCCAAGAAGGACGAGCCACAGTGGATGCTCGACCTGCGCCTCAAGTCCCTCGAGATTTTCAACCGCTTCCCGGATCCGACGTGGGGCCCCTCCATCGAGGGCTTGGACATGGACAACATCGTCACCTACGTCAAGCCCAACACCGACCAAAAACACGACTGGGAGTCGGTGCCCGACGACATCAAGAACACCTTTGAGCGCCTGGGCATCCCCGAGGCCGAGCGCAGCTACCTGGCAGGCGTCGGCGCGCAGTACGACTCCGAGCTGGTCTACCACAACATGCAGGACACCGCGTCCAAGATGGGCATCGTCTACTCCGGCATCGAGGAGGCCCTGCACGACCCGCAGTGGGAACCGCTCATCCACGAGAAGTTTATGACGCTCATCCCGCCCACCGACCACAAGTTTGCGGCCCTGCACGGCGCCGTATGGTCGGGCGGCTCGTTTGTCTACGTGCCCAAGGGCACCAAGCTCGACTTCCCGCTGCAGAGCTACTTCCGTCTTAACGCCAAGGGCGCCGGCCAGTTTGAGCACACGCTCATCATCGTCGAGGACGACGCCGACCTGCACTTTATCGAGGGTTGCTCCGCGCCCAAGTACAACGTAGCCAACCTCCACGCCGGCGCCGTCGAGCTCTTTGTGGGCAAGCGTGCGCACCTGCGCTACTCGACCATCGAGAACTGGTCCAAGAACATGTACAACCTCAACACCAAGCGTGCGCGCGTGGACGAGGACGGCGACATCGAGTGGATCAGCGGCTCCTTCGGCAGCCACGTGGGCTACCTCTACCCCATGAGCGTGCTCAACGGCCGCCGCGCCCGCTCGAGCTTTACCGGCATCACCTTTGCCGGCGCCGGGCAGAACCTCGACACCGGCTGCAAGGTCGTGCTCAACGCGCCTGAGACCTCGGCAACCGTCGAGACCAAGGGCATCTCCAAGAGCGGCGGCATTCAGACCTTCCGCAGCTCTATTGTGGCGACGCCCAAGGCCGAGGGCTCCAAGGCAACTGTGAGCTGCCAGTCGCTGATGCTCGACGACCAGAGCCGCTCCGACACCATCCCCGCCATGGACATCCGCGCCAAGAACGTTGACATCGGCCACGAGGCCACCATCGGCCGCATCGGCGACGATAAGGTGTTCTACCTGATGAGCCGCGGTATCTCGGAGGAAGAGGCCCGTACCATGATCGTCAACGGCTTTGCCAACCCGGTCTCCAAGGAGCTGCCGCTGGAGTACGCCGTCGAGATGAACAACCTGATCAAGCTCGAGATGGAAGGAGCGATCGGATAATGAAACAGACCACGAACACCGCTGCTACCACCCTTGAGCAGGTCAACGCGATGCCGGCGGCCACTTGGGGTTGGCTCAAGATGAACCAGACCAAGCTCGAGCTCTCTGACGAGCTTGCCGCCGCTCCCGCCGAGACCGTTAGGGTTGAGGGCTTGGACGAGCAGTTTGCTGGCGTGGCAGACGCATTCGACGCCGCCATGGACGCCATGGCCGAGCGCTTCCCCGAGCGCCGCGCCTCCGCCCCCGGTGATGCCGCCGACCGCGCCCGCATCACGCCCGAGACCGAGCTCGACGTGCCCGCAACCTCCGTCTACCAGGCCGGTGCCATTAAGCTGGAGGAGGAGCTCTCCCCCGCTGAGGCCTTCGAAACCGGCATGGGCGAGGCTGCCTACGCCTACTTGGCCGAGCACGCTACCAAGCGCATCGTCATCGATGTGCCCGCATACCAGCACGCCACGGTTACCGTGCGTGTGAGCGGTGTCGACGCCGCCGCGACCATCGCCGCCATCGACGTCGTCGCCCGTCCCCAGTCGACGCTCGATCTGCAGATCGCCCTTGACTCCCCCGTTACCGGCGAGGGTGTCGTGGGCTCCGTGCTACGCGTGTGCGCCCACGAGTACGCCACCGTCAACGTGACCTGCACGCAGACGCTCGACGATAGCTGGATCGCGCTCGACGACACCGGCCTGTTCCTGGACGAGGGCGCGCGCGTCAACGTGCAGCACACCGTCCTGGGTGCCGGCGCCAGCGCCACCGGCCTTGCCGGCGACCTGCTGGGCGATACCGCCAAGGTCACCATCGATACTGACTACCTGGGCGCCCGCGAGCAGGTGCGTGACTTTAACTACGAGCTGCGCCACCGCGGTCGCAAGACCGAGTGCGAGATCGACGCCAACGGCGTGCTAACCGGCACGTCCAAGAAGGTCTACCGCGGCACCATCGACCTCGTGCACGGCTGCAAGGGTGCAACCGGCACCGAGCGCGAGACGGTGCTTTTGGCCAACAAGGGCGTCGACAACAAGACCGTTCCCGTCATTCTCTGCGACGAGGACGACGTCGCCGGCAACCACGGCGCCACGATCGGCCACGTCCGCGACGAGCAGCTGTTCTATCTCGCCTGCCGCGGCCTTGACCAAAATGCCGCCGAGGACCTGTTCATCCGCGCCAAGCTGGAGGACGCTGCGCTTTCCGCGACCGACGAGCGCACCCGCGCCGCCGTCGTCCGCTTGGGCAACAACCTGATCGATAACTTTGAGGAGGAGCTCGCATGATCGACACCGAGCACGTTAAATGCGATACCTGTACCGCACCGGAGCCTATGGAGCTCGACGCCAGCGACGAGGCCTCGCGCGGCTGGCCTACTGTCGACATCGAGACCAATCCCTACAAGGCACAGTTCCCGCTTTTCCAGCAGCACCCCGAGATCGCCTTCCTTGATAGTGCCGCCACCGCGCAGCGCCCCGCCTGCGTGCTCGACGCCGAGCGCGACTTCTACCAGCGTATGAACGCCAACCCCCTGCGCGGCCTGTACTCGCTGTCCGTCGAGGCCACCGAGGCCATCGCGAAGGTCCGCCAGCAGATCGCCGACCTCATCGGCGCTTCCCAAGCCAACGAGGTCGTCTTCACCCGCAACACGAGCGAGTCGCTCAACCTGGTTGCCAAGAGCTTTGCACCCACGGTGCTCGAGCCCGGTGACGAGGTCGTCATCACCATCATGGAGCACCACTCCAACCTGATTCCGTGGCAGCAGGTCTGCCGCGAGACCGGCGCCAAGCTCGTCTACCTCTACCCCACCAAGACCGGCCAGCTCACCACCGAGGAGGTTCTTGCCAAGGTTGGTCCCAAGACCAAGATTCTGGCCGTGGGTCAGGTTTCTAACGTGCTGGGCGTCGAGAACCCGGTCAAGAACCTCGGCAAGCTCGTCCACAAGTACGGTGGCTATCTGGTCGTCGACGGCGCACAGTCGCTGCCGCACATGCCGGTCGATGTGGCCGACCTGGGAGCCGACTTCTTTGCCTTTAGCGCACACAAGGCCATGGGCCCCATGGGCATCGGCGTGCTGTGGGGCAAGATGGACCTGCTGAACGCCATGCCGCCCATGCTCACCGGTGGCGAGATGATCGACTCTGTCACCGAGCAGGACGCCGTCTGGGCGCCCGTCCCCGAGAAGTTCGAGGCCGGCACACAGGACGCCGCCGGCATCTTCGCCACGGGCGCCGCCCTTGATTACCTGGCCAACACGGTGGGCTACGAGAACATCCAGGCCCGTGAGCAGGCACTCGTCCACTATCTGATGGGCGAACTCATGCAGCTCGACTTTGTCCAGATCATCGGCTCCATCTATTGGGACAACCACCACGGCGTTGTGAGCTTTAACGTCAAGGGCATCCATCCGCACGACGTCGCGAGCATTATGGACATGGACGGCGTCTGCATCCGCGCCGGCCACCACTGCGCGCAGCCGCTGCTCACCTGGCTGGGCGTCGAGAACCTTGCCTGCTGCCGCGCCAGCGTGGCCTTCTACAACGACAAGGCCGACATCGACAAGTTCATCGCCGGCCTGCATCACGTTTGGAGCACGTTCAATGGGTAACCTCTACACCTCCACCACATTTATGGAGCACAACTCGCACCCCGACTATAAGTACGAGATGGATGCTCCCACGCACGAGCACGACGGCATCAACCCCAGCTGCGGCGACGAGCTCACCTTGCAGCTGCGCGTCGAGAACGGCGTGATCGAGGAGGCCTCCTTTACCGGCCACGGCTGCGCCATCAGCCAGGCCAGTGCCGACATCATGGCCGACCTCATCACCGGCGAGTCCGTCGAGGAGGCACGTCGCTTGGCGGGACTCTTCCTCGCCATGATCCGCGGCGAGAAGCTCTCCGAGGAGGACCTGGAAGACCTGGACGAAGCCGCCCAGCTCCAGGACATCTCGCACATGCCCGCCCGCGTCAAATGCGCCGAGCTCGCCTGGCGTACCCTCGACGGCATGCTCGAGGGGCAAAATAATCAGTAGTACTTGTCCTAAATCTTAAGATTTTTGTTGGCCGAATCGCTTGACAAGAGCGGTTCGGCCATTTTCTATTCCGAGAGCTCAGCCTGTGCTTTCACCTGCGCAAAAGCGCGCACGATACGAGAAACGGTACTTTTGCCAATCCCGGTATACCGTTCAATCTGGCGCACCGTAAAGCCGGCATTGTTCAATCCAACAATAACGGTATCGCGCTGCGCCAGCGGTGCAGTTTTAACCCCGTTGAGCGGAACCCCGAGACTCTTCGCCAACTTGCCGGCAAAGGCGTGGCGTTCCCACTCCGTCTCTTTCATATCGCCCAGCGCCGGCTCGCCGCCGTCGGGCGTCGAAAGCGAATAGGCAATAAAGCCCTCAGCAGAACCAAAGAGCTCAAGCACGCAAGAAGGATCAGAAAATCCCCTCGCGACATCAGCCGCGTCACCGTCGTAAGCGCGCAGATGCTCGGCAAAGCTGCTCCAGGGATAACGCTCGATTAAGCTGATGCCAGCCTCCTGCGAATCGGCGTGTACGGAGCGAATAGCCTCCATCACCTGCCAGTCGGTATCGAGCGAGCGCCGGTCAAAACGGTTCTGGAACAGATGGCCCGTGCGCCCCGTGCGTTTATTGAACCGCCGCGCGTACGTCAAAAGCAGCCGGTGCATCGCCGCGCTCATCGCGTCCTCGTAATCTGCAAGCACCAGACGCACGTGATTGCCCATAAGGCACCAGGCGATAACCGTCACGCCCGCCTTGCGGCAGCACTCACGCATCAGCTCCAAGAACTCCCACCGGTCCTCATCGCCCTCAAAGATGAGCTGCTTGCCCGTACCGCGGGCACAGACATGGTAAAAGCCGGTAACCGTTCTCCAAACGCGCTGCATGGCGTTCCTTTCGCCGGGATCTGCTTGCCATCCAATACAGCACGATTGAAGCGTGCCATCAAAACATTCACGCAAAACAATACACTCGCGCGGCCAAAGGCAGTAATCAGGCGGCGAACGGCACCGTTGCAACAGGTCAACCCCTGCAACGCTTACAAGAGCTGACCAAAAGCTTGCCCAAGAAGGACCCCCTCTACGGAAGTTCACGACCACAGAACATAGAGTTAAACCGTTTCAATTAAAACTTCTGGACTTCCCGCTACGAAAACTGAGCCGTTCGCCGAATATTCCGTGCATTTCGCGGTATTATAGGGGCTGCATGTCATGTCCCTTTCGAAGGGTCGCCCGGCAATCGCCAGCCACGACCCCCAGACGGGACGCCAACACGATAGAGAGGAGAGGCATGCAGTACTCACAGGAAGTGGAGAACATGTGCCCCGTTGCCAAGGGTGCATACCACGGCCCCGCACCCATCCCCGAGGAGGGCAAGTGGGTCCAGGCTAAGGAGATTTCCGACATCTCCGGTCTTACGCACGGTGTGGGTTGGTGCGCACCTCAGCAGGGCGCCTGCAAGCTCACGCTGAACGTCAAGGACGGCATCATCGAGGAGGCCCTCGTTGAGACCATCGGCTGCTCGGGCATGACCCACTCTGCCGCCATGGCTTCCGAGATCCTTCCCGGTAAGACCATCCTCGAGGCCCTCAACACCGACCTCGTCTGCGACGCCATCAACGTTGCTATGCGCGAGATCTTCCTGCAGATCGTTTACGGCCGCAGCCAGACCGCGTTCTCCGAGGGCGGCCTGCCCGTGGGCGCCTCCCTCGACGACCTCGGCAAGGGCCTTCGCTCTCAGGTCGGCACCATGTTCGGCACCAAGGCCAAGGGCGCTCGTTACCTCGAGCTCGCTCAGGGCTACGTCACCCGCATGGCTCTCAACGACAAGAACGAGATCATCGCATTCGAGTTCCTGAACCTCGGCAAGTTCACCGACGCCGTCAAGGCCGGCAAGACCCCCGAGGAGGCCATCGCTGGCGCTATGGGCCACTATGGTCAGTGGGAGAACGCTGCCAAGTACATCGACCCGCGCACCGACGAGGAGACTCACTCCGTCGCCAGCGTGTTCCCGGTTCACGAGTAGAAAGGGAGGGAAATAACTATGACTGTTACGTTCGAAGGTTACGAGCGCCGCGCTGACAAGATCAACAAGTGCCTCGCCGACAACGGCATCGCCTCCCTCGAGGAAGCTCTGCAGATCTGCACCGACAAGGGCTTCAACCCGCGTGAGATCGTCAACAACACCCAGTCCATCGCCTTCCAGAACGCCGAGTGGGCCTACACCCTCGGCTGCGCTCTCGCTGTCAAGCGTGGCGCCAAGTCCGCTTCTGAGGCTGCTGCCATCATCGGCGAGGGCATCCAGGCCTTCACCGTTCCCGGCTCCGTCGCCGAGGACCGCAAGGTCGGTCTGGGCCACGGCAACCTGGGCGCCATGCTGCTCTCCGACGACACCGAGTGCTTCGCCTTCCTGGCCGGTCACGAGTCCTTCGCTGCCGCTGAGGGCGCTATCGGCCTGGCTCTGAACGCCAACAAGGCTCGCAAGAAGCCGCTGCGCGTTATCCTCAACGGTCTGGGCAAGGACGCCGCTCAGATCATCGCCCGTATCAACGGCTTCACCTACGTGAAGACCCAGTTCGACTACTTCACGGGCGAGCTCAAGGTCGTCGAGACCATCCCCTACTCCGATGGTCCCCGCGCCGCCGTCAACTGCTACGGCGCCGACGACGTCCGCGAGGGCGTTGCCATCATGTGGCACGAGAACGTCGACATCTCGATCACCGGTAACTCCACCAACCCCACGCGCTTCCAGCACCCCGTCGCTGGCACCTACAAGAAGGAGCGTCTCGAGGCTGGCAAGAAGTACTTCTCCGTCGCTTCTGGTGGCGGCACTGGCCGTACCCTGCACCCGGACAACATGGGCGCCGGCCCTGCCTCTTACGGCATGACCGACACCATGGGCCGTATGCACTCCGACGCCCAGTTCGCCGGTTCTTCCTCCGTGCCTGCGCACGTCGACATGATGGGTCTCATCGGCATGGGCAACAACCCCATGGTCGGTGCCACCGTCGCCTGCGCTGTCGCCGTCGAGGAGGCCCTCAAGGCCTAATCGCGCCCGCGCGATGCTCATATAGTTGAGTTTTAGAGCCGCTACCTACCCGGGTAGCGGCTCTTTTTTGTCGCCGCAAAGCGTTCAAGAGCCGATATATCATTTCTGATGGAACGTAAGGCGTGATGGGAAGGAGCCGCCAAGCGGCCCTAACGTCCACACGCCATATTTGCCCTTTACCGATTTATCCAATCTTTGCGATACCTTTGCCAATCTCCCGTGCGACAATGCGCGAACGAGAAAGGAATCCCATGGAATCAACTGATGTACTGGTAATCGGATCGGGCATCGCTGGCCTTTGCGCCGCCATAGAAGCAGCACGCGCGGGCGCGACCGTTGCCATCGCAAGCGCCGGCAAGACCATGAGCGGATCGAGCTTCTTCCCGGGCACCTGGGGCCTCGGGCTTATTGGGCCCGTCGACGAAGACGACGAACAGAACCTTATCGACACCATCCAGGCCGTCGGCGGCGGCGTTGCCGACCCTACGCTCGTCCAGACGTTTGTCCACGGTATCCCCCAGGCCATCCAATGGCTCGAGCAAGATCTGGGTGTTGAGCTCCAGCGTCCGCAAAGCGCCGAGAGCGCCCAACAAAAGCAATTTATCCCCTGCTTTGACCATAAGACACGCAATTGGCGCGGCCTGACCCGCAAGCCTCTTGAAGACGCGTGTGCGGCCCAGATCAAGTCTCTTGGCATTCGTCTGCTCCCCCGACACGAGCTTATCGATCTTGTTGAGAATACGAACGGAAAGATTGCCGGCGCCGTGCTCTACAACCAAACAGACGAGCGCATCGTGACCTTTACAACAAAGGCCACCGTCATCGCAGCCGGCGGCACTGGCGGTCTATTCGAACGCAGCCTCACTTCGGCCGATGTACTCAGCTCCTCGCAGGCCATCGCGCTGGCGCACGGTGCATCGCTTACTAATATAGAGTTCATGCAGATGATGCTCGGTTTCATTGAACCTAAGCGCAACCTGGTCTTTAACGAAAAGACCTGGCGCTACGTCACGTTTGACCAACCGGTCGACATTGCCAACGAAAAGTTAGACGATCTGCTTGAGCAACGCTCAGGATATGGCCCCTTCACTTCGCGCTTGGCTTCTCGCGCCATCGATCTTGCCATCGATCAAGCAGGTGCCGAAGGCCTAGCGCTCCACTACGACTTCCCGCGAGAGAATGTCCCCGAGTTCGTGCAGACATTTGCCACTTGGCTACAAGACGAGCATGGTATCGCTCCGAGCGACGAGATGCGTGTGGCGATGTATGCCCACGCGGCCAACGGCGGCATCAAGATCGACAGGACCGCGTACACGGGCGTTGAGGGCCTCTACGCCTGTGGCGAGGCAACAGGCGGCATGCACGGCGCCGACCGCATCGGAGGGCTGTCGAGCGCCAATGGCATCGTATTCGGGCGCATTGCGGGCGCATCGGCGGCTCGAGCAGCACTGGACGCTCCCGAGGCAGCCGCACCGATGCACACTGCACTGCCCCAGTATGGCATTGCCACAACAGACGCCGAGCACCTGACCCGCAGCCTCAAACACACAATGAGCACCTACTGCATGATCAACAGGACCGAACCAGGCCTATCCGAGGCGTTTCAAGAGCTTGAAAGCCTACAAGACGAGGCGACGTCGCTGCATAAGCCGCACGCCAATGACAGCGAAATCGCTGCCCTCGCCCGCCTGCAGTCGCAGATTCAGCTGGCTGCGGAGATGGTCAAAGCCATGCGCAAACGAACCGAAAGCCTAGGTTCGCACTATCGAGCGAATTAAACTGGACGCCTATCTAACGCAGAACACAACTAATCGATATCCATGGGTCCCGTGAGCTCGAAGTGACACGGGGCCCATTCGTGTCCGCACGACAGCGTATCCTTATTCTGAATACAGAGCGGGCAAAGCCCGCATAGACAATAGGCCAGCGAGGAGGAGATATGGATAGTAGAGATATCGAGAAGTGGCGTGTCGAACTTGATAGCTACGCCAATGTGGAAGACGGAGTTGAGTATTGGCTCGCACGCGATTTAATGGAACCCATGGGATACACTCGATGGGAGAACTTCGCCGAAGTTGTTAAGAGGGCAAAAGTCTCGTGCGAAACAAACAAAACTCCAGTTGATTCCCATTTTCGTGACACCACGAAAATGGTAACTGCCGGTGTCGCCGCTCGCGCGGTTAAAGACTACAAACTTACGCGCTATGCATGCTATTTAATCGCCCAGAACGGAGATTCAAACAAGCCAGAGATCGCACTCGCCCAGGCATACTTTGCCGTGCAGACGCGCCGCCAAGAGCTCATAGAGCAGCGCTTCGCAGAGATTCAGCGCTTGCAGGCGCGCCACTCGCTATCCGATTCAGAGAAACAGCTCTCGGGTATTGCGTTCAAACGCGGCGTGGACTCCAAAGGATTCGCGATCATCAAGTCGAAGGGCGATGAAGCGTTATTCGGCGGCAGAAGCACGGCAGAAATGAAGCAGCAGCTCGGCGTACCCAAGAGCGCGGCATTGGCGGACAGGTTAGCCGATGTCCTCATCAAAGCAAAGGACCTTACGAACTCGATGACGGCCTTCAACGCCGAGGAACACGACCTGTACGGTCTAGACCAGATCAAGCAAGAGCACGTCGAGAACAACACAAGCGTGCGTGGCAGCCTCATCGACCGCGGAATTGTCCCCGAAAATCTACCATCTGCCGAGGACACAAAGAAGCTCGAGCGTCGCGTGAAGGCAGACGAGAAGAAACTCAAGGAGGGTACTGACGGCTTTGCCGATCCACAGGGTAGACTCGATTTGTAAATATTCCGGGTTACTTTGGTGGGCCGTCAGGGGGTCAGCTTGCTGCGCAGGCGGCCGCTGCGGCGCCAAGGCGCCTTGCGCGCTGCGCTGGCAAACGCTTACGCGTTTTCTAAGCTCCGCGCCCTTTCGGGTTCGACCCCATGTGAGGTCAACAAAAAAGACGGCCAACTTTCGTTGACCGTCTTACATGCTTTGGTGGGCCGTCAGGGGTTCGAACCCTGGACCTTGGGATTAAGAGTCCCCTGCTCTACCAACTGAGCTAACGACCCAAAGCTAAAGTCCGTTATGGCGGACTTTAGAGGAGATATCGTGTGGTGGGCCGTCAGGGGGTCGAACCCTGGACCTTGGGATTAAGAGTCCCCTGCTCTACCAACTGAGCTAACGACCCGATATCAACACGAAGCAAGAACTGGGGTGGGTAAAGGGACTCGAACCCTCGACCTACGGGACCACAACCCGTCGCTCTAGCCAACTGAGCTACACCCACCGTGTCCTGTGCGCTTCGCGCTCGACTATTATTGCAAGGAACGCCACGCGATGCAAGCCCCAATTTTCAAGAATTTTGAAAAGAGTTTTTCGAGCGCGTTTCGAGCAATTCCCACCGGTTCCATAGGAGTAAACTTGCCCCACTGCAAATCCTCGAAAGGACCGGCATGAAAGAACTCTCCAACCGCACGGCAACATTTACCGATTCGGTCATCCGCCGCATGACACGCATCTCCAATAAGTACGATGCCGTCAATCTCTCGCAGGGCTTCCCCGACTTCGATCCTCCGGCGCAGCTGCTCAACAGCCTGAGCACCATCGCCGCCGACCCCAAGCCGCTCTACCACCAGTACTCCATTACCTGGGGCTCCCAGGCCATGCGCGAGGCGCTCGCCGCCAAACAGGAGCACTTTATGGGCATGCCGATCGACCCCAACCAGAATATCGTGGTCACCTGCGGCTCCACCGAGGCCATGATGGCCGCCATGATGACGGTTACGAACCCCGGAGACAAGGTCGTCATCTTCTCGCCGTTCTACGAGAACTACGGCGCTGACACCATTCTCTCGGGTGCCGAGCCCATCTATGTACCGCTCAACCCGCCCACATTCGACTTTGACCGCGAGGCGCTCGAGGCTGCCTTCCGCGACAACGACCCCAAGGCCATCGTCCTGTGCAACCCTTCCAACCCCTGCGGCAAGGTCTTTACGCGCGAAGAGCTCACCTTTATCGCCGACCTGTGCAAAAAGTACGACGCGTACTGCATCACCGACGAAGTCTACGAGCACATCGTCTACGCGCCCCATGAGCACGTCTACATGGCCACGCTGCCCGGCATGTTCGAGCGAACCATCAGCTGCAGCTCGCTGTCTAAGACGTACTCCATCACCGGCTGGCGTCTGGGCTACACCATCGCCCCGGCCCAGATCACCGAGCGCATCAAGAAGGTCCACGACTTTCTCACCGTGGGTGCCGCCGCTCCCCTGCAGGAAGCCGTTGTCACCGCCCTCAACTTCGACGACAGCTATTACGATGAGGTCCTCGACCTCTACACCGCCAAACGCGACCTGTTCTGCCAGGGGCTCGATAGCATCGGTCTTGAGCATAACGTGCCGCAGGGCGCCTACTACGTCATGATGGACATCTCTGAGTTTGGCTATGACAGCGACCTCGAATTCTGCGAGGACCTCGCATCCAAGGTGGGCGTGGGCGCCGTGCCCGGCTCGAGCTTCTTCCGCGAGCCCGTCAACCATCTGATTCGTTTCCACTTTGCCAAGCGGGACGAGACGCTTAACGCGGCACTGGAGAACCTCAAGTCGCTACGTGATAAAATCAAGCCGCGCGGGTAAGGACGGCCCGGCAACTAAAGCAACCAAAGAAGCCCCGCACCGCCCGCCACGTTGCGAGGCTTCTTTTTATAGCGCTTTCTTAAATGGTTTAGAGCCCTATACTTTAGTCACGGAGCAACTCGTCCCAGAGAGAGGAATACTATGGCAGAACAGCAGCTTATCGGAGCGCTCGAGGCCGGCGGCACCAAGATGGTCTGCGCCACGGGCTATGCAGACGGTACGGTCCTGGAGCGTGAGCAGATCGCGACCACGACCCCGCAGGAGACCGTTGAGGCCGTCAATGCATGGTTTGCCGACAAGGGCATCGCCGCGCTGGGCATCGGCGCCTTTGGCCCCACCGCAGTCAACCCTGCCTCGCCCCAATACGGCAAGATCCTGGAGACGCCCAAAACGGCATGGCGCTACTTTGACCTGCTGGGCACTATCCAAAACGAGCTCAATATCCCCTGCGGCTACGACACCGACGTCAACGTCGCCTGCCTGGGCGAGGTCACCTTTGGTTGCGCCCAGGGCCTCACTGACGTTGTGTATCTGACCATCGGCACCGGCGTGGGCGCCGGCGTGCTCTCGGGCGGTAAGCTCGTACACGGCATGATGCATCCCGAGGCCGGCCACATCCTGGTCACGCGCGACCCGCGCGACACCATTGGCGAGCACAGCGCCTGCCCCTTCCACGACAATTGCCTCGAGGGTCTCATCGCCGGCCCCGGCGTTAAAAAGCGCTGGGATGGCAAGAGCGCCGGAGACATGGCCGATGACCCGGAGGCCATGGACCTGCTCGCAGGCTATCTGGCACAGGCGCTCATGACCTACACGCTGTGCTACGCGCCGCAAAAGATCATCATCGGTGGCGGCGTGGCCGACCACACCCCCATCGTGCCGCTCGCGCGCAAGAAGTGCGCCGAGATGCTCAACGGTTATATCGTCACGCCCGAGGTCAACGACATCGATACCTATATTGTCAACAACAGCCTTGAGGGCAAGCAGGGCATCATGGGCTGCCTGGCCCTGGGCGCGCAGGCGCTTCAGTAACAGACGCACCCACAGGGCGTGGCGCGCCCGGCAAATCCAACCTACGGAACGACGCCACCACGCCCTATATAAGCCCTCTAATAAAAAAGGCCGCCTAGCACCAAGCATACGTCCTAGGCGGCCTTTTTGGCACATATGAGCGATCGTAGTAGATATCGGAGCACAACGCCCGTTGCCGCTCCACAGCAGTCGATCATCACATCGGTGATCATGCCGGCGCGTCCCGGCACAAAGAGCTGAATCGTCTCGTCGATCGAAGGAATCAGCAGCAGGAACACCGCCGTGGGCAGCAGCACGTCAAAGGTGCGCCGGCCCTCAAAATCAAAGGCGTGCGTTGCCAAGATGCCGAGCACCATATACTCGGTAAAATGCGCGCACTTGCGAACAACAAAGTTGGTCACCCATTCATATGGAAGTCCCACGCCGTGCAGGAAACCGCGGATAGCTTCCATGACCGTTAGGCTCAGCGAGCCCGACCCCGAGCCGGGAACCAGCGAATTGCCCCAGATCAAGAGCGCCATCAGGCAGGTCACGACCGCCCATTTTCGATTGATCTTAACCATGCAGAAGTTATGCCTCCGCGCGGAGCGGCGCGAAGCTGGCGGTACCGCCCTCGATAACGCTCAGGTAGGCACGGCCCGTACGCTTGGCGGTAGAGGACTGCAGGCGCTCGATCTCCTCCTCGAGGATCTGATTGACGCGCTCGTGACGACGGTTTTCCATAATGCCGGCGGCAATAGCCTCGGCCCGCTCGATGCTCTCGCGCGAGATACGGGCAGTATCCTCGGGGAACACAGCGCTGTGACGGCCGACATAGGCGGGGGCAGCAGGCTGAGGGGCAGCGACGGGAGCGGGGGCTGCAACAGGAGCAGGCTCGTCAATCTCATCCAGAATCGCGGTGGCGGCGGCCCACATGTCCTCGTGGCCCGAGTAATCGGCCATGGGAACATCAACCTCGAGCGAGGCGTCCGGAAGGTCGCCGGTGTCGATGCGATCTTGGGCATCAATCGATGCGGTGATGGCTGCAGGCTCATCGAGGTCATCGAGATCGATGTCCACGGCACCGGAGATGATAGGCATGCTGGCGAGGTTTGCATTGTACGGCGCAGCCTCAGCCGCCTGCTGCTGGGCAGGAGCGCCCCAAAGCGAGCTTTCGGCGGCACGGCGGGCGGCAACGGCCTCCTCGTCCGCAGTCATGGCTTCATCAACGTACGAATTGTCGGCAGAAGCGTTCGCGTCCGCCGAGGTAGCGCTGTAGGCGTTATTGGCTGCCGCGTTGGCGACGAGCGCCACGAAAGCCGCCGTGCTGCCCGCAGGGGCGGCCTGGGAGCCAGACACGGCGCGTGCCGCGGCGGCGATGTCGTCGCGATTGAAGGAGCCGGTCTGCCCGCCGTTGGTGAGCTCGTCGATGGCGACTTGATAGACGTCGCGCGAGTGTGCAGGGTCGCAGCTCACCGGCGAATCGTCGTCGAGCATACTGTCGATCATGGACCAAGCCTCGTCCTCGTCCATAGCATCTGCGGCTCGAGCGATGGTAGGGACACCATCATCGGCATGACGGCGCTGGAACGCACCAGTCAGGCCGGAAAGGAATGCCGAGGTAGACTGCTCCGCCTGAGCCTGAGAAGCAGAAGCCGCAGCGTAAGGAGTCGCATCCTGCTGCTGAGCTGGAATCGAGGCGGTCTTGAACTCGCTTTGATGCTGATTGAGATTGGCGGCACCGCCCATGGCATCAGGCTGGAATAGACGCTCTTCACGCTGCGCACGGTACTCGGAGATACCCAGCGAGGCGGCATAGATACCCACGCCCGCCACCGCGCCCACGGCGAAGGGAACCGCACCCGCCACGACCGTCTCGTTCACAGACGAAAACGGCAGCGTCGCGGCATACATAACCACGGGAGCGGCAAGGCCGATCCCGCACGAAAGTCCGGCAAGGACTGCTCGTTGTGTTGCATCAGAAGAAGCCATGAGCTCTCCCCATCTTCCAGCACCCAAATCGCATCATTCAGTTGGCTGCGCGAGAGAAGATGAAGCGGGGCTATGCCCCAAAGCAACGGTATATGGTTCGTTTCATCTGCGTTTTCCGTCGCGAAGCTTAAAAGCTATTATGCGAAACCGCCCTGTCGATTGCAAGCGACGATGTCGGATTGAAACGGGAAACCTGCTGCTTGCCAGTCTTATGGTCAAAAAAGCGCGGAGCGACGATATAGAAAAGGGCCGAGGCTCAAAGCCCCGACCCTTTATTGCATTGATGACTATCGCTGCGTGTGGATGACAACCTAGAACGTCTGCTCGTAGTCGCTGTGCTTTTTGGCCGAACGCACCAGGAACTCCTGGTTGGTGTTGGTGCCCTTAAGACCCTTGATAAACGATGCGGCCGCGCGCTCGGTGTTGTTCATGCCGGCAAGAATGCGACGCAGGCCAAAGACAAACGGACGCATCTGCTCGTCGACCAACAGGTCCTCGTTACGCGTACCGGAGGCAACGGGGTCGATAGCCGGGAAGATGCGGCGGTCGGCCAGGTCGCGGTCGAGCTTGAGCTCCATGTTGCCGGTGCCCTTGAACTCCTCAAAGATGACCTCGTCCATCTTGGAACCGGTGTCGATGAGGGCAGAGGCCAGGATGGTGAGCGAGCCACCGTTCTCGATATTGCGGGCTGCGCCCAGGAAGCGCTTGGGCGGATACAGTGCCGCCGAATCGACGCCGCCCGAAAGGATGCGGCCTGAGGCGGGCGCCGCCAAGTTGTAGGCGCGGGCAAGACGCGTGATGGAGTCGAGCACCACCACAACATCGCCGCCCAGCTCCACGATGCGCTTGGCGCGCTCGATGACGAGCTCTGCCACGCGAGTGTGGTTGTCGGCGGGCATATCGAAGGTCGACGCCACAACCTCGCCCTTGATGGAACGCTGCATATCGGTGACCTCTTCGGGGCGCTCGTCGACGAGCAGGCAGATGAGGTGCACCTCGGGGTTGTTAATCGAGATAGACTGGCAGATCTTCTTGAGGATCGTGGTCTTGCCGGCCTTGGGCGGGGACACGATCAGGCCACGCTGACCCTTGCCGATCGGCGACACGATGTCGATGGCGCGACCGGTAATGGAGTCCTTGCCGTGCTCCATGCGCAGCGGCTCGTTGGGATAGACCGGGGTGAGGTCGCCGAACTTAGGACGGTTGCGAATCTGCTCGGGGTCCAGACCGTTGACGGTCGTGATTTTGGCGAGGCCGGCGCGCTTGTCGCCGCCGCGCGAAGGACGCAGCGAGCCCTCGATGACGTCGCCCGTGCGCAGACGCGCGGAGCGGATGAGGTAGGCGGGCACGAAGGCGTCGTCGTTGGACTTCATGTAGCCATGGGCGTGGATGATGCCGGAGCTGTCCGGGCGAATCTGCAGAATGCCCTTGATGTCGCGGAAGCCCTCGGCCTTCGCGGCAGTGGTGTAGATTTCCTCGACGAGCTCGGCCTTCTTCTTGCCGGTCGTCTCGATCTCGAACTCCTTGGCCTTCTCGCGCAGTTCGGCGACCTTCATGGCCGCGAGTTCCTCGCGCGAAAGCGTGGGCTCGGTGGGGGCGGCATTACGTTCCTTGTTGCGCTGCTTGCGATCGCGCTGACGGTTGCGACGGTCGTTGTTGCGGTCGTCCTTGCGCTCGTTGCGCTCGTCGTTGCGCTTGTGCTGGCGACGGTTGGGACGAGTGCCGTCTTCGGCCTCGGCGGGCGCGGCGCCATCGGTTGCGGCGGCATCGGCGTTAGCCGCAGTATCATCGCTGGCCTCGGCCTTGGAATCGCCCTGCAGCTCGGCCTCGGCCTGCTGCTCGGACGCCTTGGCCTTAGCGGACTTCTTACGACCGCGCTTGGGCTTCTCGGACGCAGACTGTTCGACGTCTTGGGGCTCGGCGGCATCAGTCGATGCATCGGCGGTCGTCTCGGCGGAATCCTCGGACGCACCCTTCTTGGCAGTCTTGGCCTTGGACGTGCGCTTAGCAGCAGTACGATGGCTGCGACCAGGACGGACATCGGCGAGCTCGACATCGGCGGGAGCGGCCTCGGAAGTCGTAGCATCCTGGACGGGTGCATCGGCAGCGGTTGCAGACTCGGCGGTCGCCGCAGCATCCCGAGCGGCTGCAGCTGCGGCTGCGGCCTTCTCTGCCTCGACGAAGGCCTTGGGCTTGCGACCGCGACGGTGCGGGCGCAAAGCCGGATCGACAACGGGAACTTCGCTGGCCTCGACAGACGCAGCGGGCTCAACAGGCGATGTGCCCTCCCCTGCCACGGAACGGACCGAAGCCTCAGTGAGCTCGGGGGTTACCTGATCGGCAACCTGCTCGGCCTTAGCAGCCGTGCGACGGCGTGTGCGCGGTACCGGCTTCTCGGTCGGCTGGTCGGCGACAGGGGTCTCGGTGGCGGCAGGTGTCTCGGGCACAGACGGAGCTGCAAGCTCGGTCAGAGCCGCGGCCTCACGCTCGGCAGCACGACGGCGGGCGCGCACCACCTGAGCCTCGCTAATCTGAGCCAACGCACGTGCCTGCGCGACCTCATCGGAAATCGGCGCCGAGGAGTCAGCTGCAACGGTGCGCTTGGCGCGCGTCGTGCGCGTGGTACGGCGCTTGGGCTTGGTGACCTCCTCGCCGTCTGTGGCAGGCTTGGCCGTGCGGCGCGTGCGCTTGGGCTTTGCCGGAACAGCCTCCTCACCAGTTGCAGGCACGGCCTTCTCAGCCGTTGCAGGCGTAGGCGTCGAAGCAGCCTTAGGCGTCTCAGGAGCCGAGGCATGCGCGGGCGCCGCGACCTGGTCCGACGCAACCGGTGCAGCGGGAGCGGCTTGCGTCGTCATTATTTCGTTTTCTTGCTGTTGATCAGACACAGTGTTTGCTCAACTTTCTTTTCAAGCCCTGTGATCACATGCTCCCTGCATAAACCTTCAGGGCGGCTAAACAGTCTAGTTCCGTTCAAAACGACGGACATCATTGATCTGTATCGAGATGATTGCGTCATATACGCAGCGTTAGTGTAACACAACCGCAACCACCTGCAACTTAGTCATTGGGAACGCTCTTAAACGACTAGTCAAAAGGGACAATCTTTGGTTTAACACCCACAAATCTGACTGCCTCCGCCAAAACTATGGCGGTTTACTACGATGAATCGCTCAACCGCGACCACTCCGAAACTTGTTGAACTAAAACCGCAGGTAGATGCCTTGCACTTTTTTGCGAAAAGCCGGCGTGGTTGGAATTTCTCATTTCATCGTAGTAAACCGGCATAGTTTCGTATTTCCAGCAGTTCCAAATTCGTCAATACGTCGGCGTTTGCAAAAAGCCCGACCTCCGTGGGAGATCGGGCTTTCAAGGCTCAGTTAAACCAAACTTGCGCGGTCAAATGACTCGCAGATTACATCTGCTCGGGCGCGGAAACGCCAACGAGGGTGAGCACCAGGGCGAGCGTCACGCGGACGGCGTCGCAAGCGGCCAGACGGGCGCGCGAAAGCTCGGGGTCGACGGGACGGCCCTCGCTCGGCAGAACCTGGCAGGCAGCATAGAAGCTGTGGAAGTCGCCGGCGAGTTCCTCAGCAAAGTGCGTCAGACGGAACGGGGCGCGGTCGCGAGCGCAGCTGGCGATGAGGTCGGTGAGCTCGTTGAGCTTGCGCGAAAGGGCGAGCTCGGTCGGGTCGGTCAGCAGCGAGTAATCGACGTTCTCACCGATGGCCTTGGCGGCGACGGCCTTCATGCCCATCTCGTCAGCCTGCTCGGGCGTAACGTCAGCGGCACGGCGCAGGATGGAGCACACGCGGGCGTGAGCGTACTGCACGTAGTACACCGGGTTGGAGTTGTCGCGCTTCTTAACGGCCTCGATATCGAAGTCGACCATCTGGTTGGAGCTCTTGGAGATGAGCGTGTAGCGAGCGGCATCGGAGCCGACCTCGTCGACGAGCTCCTGCAGGGTCACCATGGTGCCCTTGCGCTTGGACATACGGACGGGCTTGCCGTTACGCAGCAGGTTGACGAGCTGGCCCAGCAGAACCTCAAACTTGCCGGGATAGCCAAGAGCGTCGCAGACGCAGCGGACGCGCTCGATGTAGCCGTGGTGGTCGGCGCCCCAGATGTCGATGACGTGGTCGACGCGCTGGAACTTATCCCAGTGATAGGCGACGTCGGAGGCGAAGTAGGTGTACTCGCCGTCGGACTTGATCAGAACGCGGTCCTTGTCATCGCCCAGGTCGGTGGAGCGGAACCACAGGGCGCCGTCCTTAGTGTAGAGGTAGCCCATCTTGTCGAGCTTCTCAAAAGCGCGGTCGACGGCGGAGGTGCCGGCGGTCTCGCCCTCGGTGTCCTTCACATACAGCGAGCGCTCGGAGAACCAACGATCGAAGTCGCAATTGACGGCGTGGCAGAGGTCGCGCATGTTGTCGACCATCTTTACATAGCCGCGCTCGCGGAAGCTCTCCATGCGCTTCTGCGGATCGGCGTTGACCCACTTATCGCCGTCGGTGCGCCAGAACTCGGCGGCCTCGTCGATGATGTAGTCGCCGCCGTAGGAGTCCTTGCCCAGAGTCTCGGCAAAGTTGTCCTGGTACGGATGGGTCTCGGGGTGCTCGTCGTTCTCGTCGGCAACAAAGGCGTCGCGGTCTGCGATCAGCAGCTTGTGAGCCTCGTCGATATCCACACCCTGCTTGGCGATGATGTCGGCAAGCTGCATATAGCGCGTGCTGATGGAGTTGCCGAAGGTGTTCATCTGAGAGCCGTGGTCGTTGATGTAGAACTCACGCTGGATGTCGTAACCGGCGTGGTCCATAACGCGGCAGAGCGAGTCGCCCAGCGCGGCCCAGCGGCCGTGGCCGATGTGCATGGGGCCGACGGGGTTGGCGGAAACGAACTCAACCTGGGTCTTCAGGCCACCACCGACGTTGGACTTAGCGAAGTCCATACCCTTCTCGCGAGCCTCGCCAAAGATGGCATTCTTGACGGCAACGGAGAGGTAGAAGTTGATGAAGCCGGGGCCTGCGATCTCGACCTTCTCGATCGCGGGGTCCTCGGGCATATGGGCAACGATGGCCTCGGCGATCTTGCGCGGGGCGCAGTGGGCCAGCTTGGCGGACTTCAGGGCCATGGTAGAGGTCCACTCGCCATGAGAAGTGTCAGCCGGTCGCTCGATAGCGCAATCGTCAAGTTCAAATGCGGAAAGGTCGCCGGCCTCCTGGGCCGCAGCAAGCGCAGCGCGTACCAGCTCTTCAATCTTCTCGGGCATAGATCCTCCTTGTGTTAAAGCCCCCGAGCTCTTGGTCACTCGTAGGGCAAAAGCCAGAGTTTGTAGCACTCTATCACAAGCGACGGGCACTGTCGCAGGGTAAAGCCAATAGATATTGCATATGCACAAAAATGACTACAGCTTGTATGGAGTCACTCAAAGATGCCGGTCTGCCTGCAGATTATGCAGGCGTTGAAAATGCGTAAAGGTGTGAATGAGCTGCGTCTGTTATCGAATACTCTTACCTATCAGAGTTGTGTGCTTTTCCTGCATAAAGTAACGGTTTGCGCACGTCAGCGTGTTATTCTAGACATACGTAAATTCGTATAAGTTGGAGGTAGCATGTTCTCAATCGGTCAACACGTCATTCATCCGGGCCAGGGAGTCTGCACCGTCGTCGGTTTTAGGGACGACACACCGCAGCCCATGCTGCTGCTCGAGACCAAGCAGGGACATGCGCAGACGATCCTCATGTACCCCGTGGCGCAGGCCGACCGTTTGCACGCCGCCATCTCGCAGCAAGATGCCGAGCACTTGCTGAGCCACTATGACGAGCTGGAGTGCGACACCTTTACCGAGCGCAACAGCTCACTTGAGGAGACACACTTTAAGCAGCAGCTCAAGCTGGGCGCGCCCGAGACGGTCCGCGTGGCAAAAACCATGATGCACCGCATTCGCCTGGCCGAGGAAGCTGATAAAAAACCCAGCTCCTACTACATGCGCGTACTCAAGGAGGCCAAACGCCGCTCCATCGAGGAGTTCGCTGTGGCCTTGGGCGTCACCGAGGAGGACGCCGAAGCCCGCCTAGCCCAAGCCGCCCTCAACTAACCTGCCAAAAAGGGACAGGTTTATTTTGGCAGGTTTTATCTGGCCAAACGTCAACAAACAATCAGTAAATGGCCGAGTTCTCCGTTTTGTTTGTGAGCGCCCGGCCATTTTTCTATCGCCGTAGAAATGCGTGAAGCCCATTTGCGATGACATCATGCGAGGGGGACCGTCCAGATCGACGCAACTAACGCCCGCATCCACAACAAGCGCGCCCGTCTTGTTCAATTACCATTAAAAAGCATCAATTTGAAAACGCAATAACATTTCGGCAGGTAGCAGCTATGGTCGGTGAACTGAATCTCGACAACCGAAGCCTCCGAATGAGGTATCTTCAGCCCATCCAAGCTAAAGGAGGGACCATGCCGAGAAAACCTCGTTCAAAGTCACCAACCGGTTATTTCCACGTCACGTTGCGTGGAAACGGAGGGCAATTGCTGTTTGACGATGCCGAGGACCGAATCGCCATGCTTCAGATCCTCGATGCGATTCTCCCCAAACACAATATCGAGCTTATCGCTTGGTGCCTTATGGGAAACCACATTCATCTGCTCATCGACGATCCGGACGACCGCAAGAGCGACGCGATGCACGCGGTAGCCGTATCGTATGCGGGCAGGTACAATGCGCGGACGGGACATATCGGCCACGTGTTTCAGGAGCGGTTTTGGGATTCGCCCATTAAGTCGGAAGTATATTTACTCGAGGCAATTCGATACATTCATCTGAATCCACAAAAAGCAGGACTGGCGGCATACGACGAATATCCCTGGAGCAGCCATCGCGAGTATCTAATGAGTGCCAGGTCACGGCCGCATGTCACCGGCAGCGTTGTCGGTGTTTTATTCCCAACACCTCGCTCATACCTTCAGCTCATGGAAAGTGCGCCGTCGCTTCCCTATCGCCCCAGCGCAACAGCCAAGGTTCGCGAGGAAGATCTATGCGAATTTGGCACGGCAATCGTGCAGAGTGTCGCAGGATGTGCTCCGACGGAACTCAAATCCGTCTCCAAGCCACTTCGCAATGAGGCGATTCTCGCGCTTCGAAAAGAAGGGTTAACGGTTAGGCAGGTTCAGCTGTTGACCGGACTGGGGACATGGATTATCAAGAACGCGTCCTAGCGTCGCGCTTGCCGAGTTACGAGTACGGCGAAGCGCAGCTGCCTGCCGCGAGGCGCCGCCATTCGCCAACGTCACCATGTCAAACAGAAAACGCTTCCGCTGAATAACGTCCAACGGAAGCGTTTTCCCAGATAAAACCTACCAAAAAAACCTGTCCCTTTTTGGCAGGTTAGGCCTGGAAGGTGTCGCGGTCGGGCGCGAAGGACTGCATGGCCGCGATGGTGCGGTCGAAAAGCTCGGGGAGCTCCCAGCCCAGCATCTCGGCGCCCTGCGTAATCACGTCGCGCGAGCAGCCGGCGGCAAAGCGCTTGTCCTTGAACTTCTTCTTGAGCGACTTGGTCGTAAAGTCCATGACGCTTTTGCTCGGACGCATGATAACGGCGGCCCCGATCAGGCCGGTAAGTTCGTCGCACGCAAATAGGATCTTCTCCATCTGCGACTCGGGCTTGGGCAGCGAGGCGTTGAAATCGGACGTGTGCGTCTGGATGGCGCGGATGAGCTCGGGCGATGCGCCCTCGCCCTCCAGAATCTTGGCAGCATAGATGGTGTGGTTCACGGGGTCGTCCTCATGCTCCTCCCAATCCAAGTCGTGCAGCAGGCCGACGATACCCCAAAACTCCTCGTTCTCGGGGTCGAACTCGCGTGCAAAGTAGCGCATGGTGCCTTCGACCGTCTCGCCGTGGGTGATGTGGAACGGATCTTTGTTGTGCTCGTTGAGCAGTTCGAACGCACGGTCACGGGTGATTCCGGCGGAAAGCGTCTGAGACATGGCAATACCTCCAGGTGAGTCGGTGCTAGGACACGGTGTCACTATCGTATATCGCCGCGGCTCAAGCCGAAAGGCAGAAAAGGCATACGGAGAAAAAAGCCGGGCGAACGCGTCGCCCGGCAAAACCGCAGATAAAACCTGCCAAAATAAACCTGTCCCTTTTTGGTAGGTTTAGGGGCGGACCTGGCCGGTGCCGCGGAGCTTGTATTTGTAGGTGGTGAGGGCCTCGGCGGCAAAGGGGCCACGGGCGTGGAGCTTTTGGGTCGAGATGCCGATCTCGGCGCCCAGGCCAAACTCGCCGCCGTCAGTGAAGCGAGTGCTGGCGTTGGAGTACACGGCCGAGGCATCGACAGCATCGAGGAAGCGCTCGCAAGCATCCGTATCCTCGGCAACGATGGCCTCGGAGTGCATCGTGCCGTAGCGGTTGATGTGTGCGATGGCCTCGTCCTCGTTTGCCACGACCTTCACGCTCATCTCGAGCGCCAGGTACTCGCGACCCCAGTCCTCCTCAGTCGCGGCGACGTAGTCATCGCCCTCCACAAGCCCGGCATCGGCGCATGCGGCGCAGGTTGCCTCGTCGCCGTGCATGAGCACGCCGTGGTCATGCAGCACGGTCACGACCGCGGGCAAAAACGCATCGGCCACAGCACGGTCGACCAGCAGCGACTCGGCGGCATTGCACACGCCTACGCGCTGGGTCTTGGCATTAACGATAATGTTGAGCGCCTTATCAAAGTCGGCGGATTCATGCACGTAGATGTGGCAGTTGCCCGTGCCCGTCTCGATCACCGGCACAAGCGACTCGCGCACGCAGCGCTGGATCAGGCCTGCACCTCCGCGCGGAATGAGTACGTCAACAATACCGCGGAGCTTCATGAGCTCGCCGGTGGCCTCGCGGTCGGTGGACTCGATCATCGACACGGCCTCGCGCGGGAAGCCCTTGGCCTCGAGCGCATCGGCCAGCAGCTCGGCGATCATGGCACACGAGTGATAGGCCAGCGAGCCGCCGCGTAGAATGCAGGCGTTGCCGGTACGGATGCAGATGCCTGCGGCGTCGGCCGTCACGTTGGGGCGCGCCTCGTAGACCATGGCGACCAGGCCCAACGGCACGCTCACGCGGGTCAGGTCCACACCGCTCGCAAGCACGCGGTGGTCGAGCACGCGGCCGACGGGATCGGGCAGCTCGGCGAGCTTCTCCAAACCGGCGGCCATGCCCTCGACGCGCTCAGGCGTCAGCAGCAGACGGTCGAGCAGACCGGCCGAAGTGCCCGCATCGCGCGCGGCGGACATATCGAGCTCGTTGGCGGCAACGATGGAGTCGACACCGTTGCGCAGTGCTGCGGCCATGGCGCGCACGGCCTCCTGGCGCTGCTCATCGCTCGCCGTGGCAAGCGAGGCCGACGCTGCCTTGGCGGCAACGGCAAGATCGTGGACATACGTGGCTATATCGACCGACATGGGCGGCCCTTTCTCCTAGAAGTTTGCAACCATGGTAGCCGATTTGCGCATGGCCTCGCCCGCGGCGGTAGAATTGGTCAACCCGAAACACCGCAACGAACGGAAGACTCACATGGCCCTCATCACTTCGTACCACGTCCCCGGCCTTTACGTCGAGGACCACAGCATCGACGTCCCCCTTGACTGGCGCGGCCTGGAGCCGATGCTTTTGGCCGTCGGTAGCACCATGCGCCGCGGCGCTATGCCGGCACCAATCGCCGGCGCGCCCGAGAGCATCAAGCTCTTCTACCGCGTGGTTTGCGCGCCCGACCGCATCAACGACGATCTGCCGCTGCTCCTGTTTTTGCAGGGCGGCCCCGGCGGTGAGAGCCCGCGTCCGCTGTCGCCCACAAGCGACGGCTGGATCGAGGAGGCCGTCAAGCACTTCCGCGTCGTCCTGCCCGACCAGCGCGGCACCGGGCGCAGCAGCTGTGTAGACGGGCGCACGATTGCCGCACTGGGCGAGCGCGCGACGGCGGCCGACTCCGATGCCGCACGCTCGCAGGCTGACTTCCTCAAGCGCCACCTCGCCAGCTCCATCGTGCGCGATTTTGAGTACCTGCGTCTGGTGGGCTTTGGCGGCAAGCCCTGGGTCACGCTCGGCCAGAGCTACGGCGGCTTTTTGACGTTGAGTTATCTGTCGCTCTTCCCCGAGGGCGTGGCGGCGAGCTTTACCTGCGGCGGCATCCCCCACGTGCCGGCGAGCGCCAGCGAGGTCTACGCGCACACCTTCCCGCGCATGGCCGCCAAGACGCAGCAGTATTACGACCGCTACCCCGCCGACGTCGAGCGCGTGGCAGCCCTGGCCGATGCGCTCGAGGCACAGAAGCCCGTGCTGCCCGACGGCTCGCCGATGACGGTCGAGCGCCTACAGCTCATGGGCAGCGACTTTGGCATGAAGCCGAGCTTTGAGCGTATGCATTGGATTATCGATCACGCTTTTGTTGACGGCGACGGCACGCTGACCTGCGGCGCCTCGGTATCTGACAGCTTTTTGATGCGCGCCTTCGAGCGCACCAACACGCGCACGAATCCGCTGTACTGGACGCTGCAGGAGTTCATATACGCCGACGGCGACACTATGCCCATTGGTTGGGCCGCGGCCGAAGAGAAGGCACACCGCGCCGAGTTCGACACCCTCGCGCGCCCGCTCATGTTTACCGGCGAGGCCATGTTCCCGTGGATGTTCGAGCAGATGCCCGAGCTTAAGCCGTTTAAGCCCGCCATGGACCTGCTGATGGAAGACACCAGCTGGGACAAGATCTATGACCCGCAGCGCCTGGCCTGCAACGAGGTGCCGCTCCAGGCCGCGGTGTATTTCGACGACATGTACGTGGATTCGGGCCTGCAGCTCGATACGCTCAGCCGCGTGGGCAACTCGCATGCCTGGGTGACCAACGAGTTCGAGCACGACGGTCTGCACGGCAGCGTGGTGTTCAAGCACCTCTTCGACGAAGCCCTCAACCGCGGAGACCTGCGCCGGATCTTCTAGCAAAGGAGTGTCCCCACCTGCCGGCACAAAAGGAACGTCCCCAAGTACCAGGTTAATGAAGTCATTGCAGAAAGAGGACGGAAAGCGAAAACGCCCCTAAGCGAGCAAGGTGACGTGAAAGAGGAGGGCATTGACCTTTTGGTCATGCCCGACGATTGAACGTCAGATTGCCGCTTAGGGGCGTTTGCAGCGTCAATTGGTTAAGCGAAGACGATTAGGTTATCCCTGTGTATCGCCGGCTTCTCGGCCAGGTTAGCGAGCAGGCGGTTGCTGGCGATCTGGTCCTGGCGACGGCCGGCTGCAAGCTCCAGCACGTCCGAATCGGCCTCGGCGATACCGCGGGCGACGACCATACCGCTCGGATCGCACACATCGAGCACATCGCCCTCGGCAAACTGGCCATCGACCTCGCGAATACCCACCGCAAGCAGGGAAGAGCCACGGCTGACCAGCGCCTTCGCAGCACCGTCATCAACCGTCACCGAGCCGTGGGCCTTGTCGCCCAGCGCGATCCACAGTTTGCGGGGTGCGATGTCCAGGCGCTCCGCCGGCGGATCGAACAGGGTTCCTACGCTCTCGCCGCGGGCGAGACGCACGAGGGCATCGGGCTCCTCGCCCGAGCAAATCACGCTCTGAATGCCCGCCGTCATCAGGATGCGGCTCGCGCGAATCTTGGTGATCATGCCGCCCGTACCCACCGAGGTCGAAGAATCACCCGCCGAGGCAATGATCTTGGCATCGATCTTATGCACGACCGGGACAAACTCGGCCGTCGGATCCTCGTGCGGATTGGCGGTGTAGAGGCCGTCGATATCGGACAGCGTCACGCACAGGTCGGCGGAAACCAGGCAGCTCACGAGCGCCGCCAGCGTGTCGTTGTCGCCAAACTTGATCTCGTCGACGGTAACGGTGTCGTTCTCGTTGACGACCGGCACCACGCCCAGCTCCACCAGACGCAGCAGGGCGTCGCGGGCGTGCAGGTAGGACGTGCGACGCGCCGTGTCGTGACGCGTAAGCAGCACGAGCGAGGTGAGCAGGTCGCGCGCATGGAACTCCTCGTCGTAGGCCGACGAGATGATGCACTGACCAGCCGAGGCGCAGGCCTGCAGGCTCGGAAGGTCGCCGACCGGCTTGCGGTCGAAGCCCAACACGGGATAGCCACAGGCGATAGCGCCCGAGCTCACCACGACCAGACGCCAGCCGAGCTTGCGCAGCGCTGCGGCTTGATCGGCAAGTCCGCCGATAAAGGCGCGGTTGACCTTGCCATCGGCGCCCACCACCGTGGACGAACCGATCTTTACCACCATCGTTTTATAAGAAGTCGTCATACGTCAAACCAATCAACTGTTCAGCGAACGGGCGAACGGGCAAGCGAGAAAATGATCCGTTATCTTCCGTCGCATGCTGATCATTTTGCCCAGGGGAAAGCCGAGGCCGCGGCCATGTTCTTGCGCACGAGCTCGTCGCGCACCTGAGCCAGGCCCTGCTCCATGCCCACCACATAGGTCTGCGGGTACAGGAAGCGCTTGAAAGCTGCGTCCAGATGATCGAGCGCCCAAACACAGCGCTCGCGCGCGTCCTGGATGCTCTCACGCGGAGCCACTGCGCTGCCATCGCGCACGATCGGCACCAGCAGCTCGCGATACTCAAGCTCCGACACGTCGGTCACCAGGGCGGCATCATTCACGGCCACGAGGGTATTGCCGCGCGCGGCGCCCTCCCCCACCAGATGGTCCTCGTCGTAGATCATGTCGCAGACCGGGCCGCCAAAGCCGTCGTAATAACGGCGCACGCGCTGCACGCCCGGGATCGTGCGCTTGTAGGGCTGCTCGGAGAGCTTGACCACCGGCGTCCACGGGTCGGCCTCGCTCGCACGGCGGGCGGAAAGCTTGTACACGCCGCCCAGCGCCGGCTGGTCGTAGCAGGTCGCGAGCTTGGTGCCCACGCCAAAGCTATCGATGGGCGCGCCCTGGTCGAGCAGCGACTGAATCGTGTACTCATCCAGATCGTTAGAAACCGAGATCCCCACATAGGGCAGGCCCTCGGCATCGAAACGACCGCGGACATACTTGGAGAGCTTGGCGAGGTCGCCCGAGTCAATGCGAATAGCCGACAGACGCTCGCCCGCCGCCTCCATCTCCTTGGCAACCGTAATGGCATGCTCGCAGCCCTCGCGCACATCGTAGGTGTCGATGAGCAGCGTGCAGTTCTTGGGGCTCGACTTGGCAAAGGCGCGGAAGGCCTCGAGCTCGGAATCGAAGCTCATCACCCAGCTGTGCGCATGCGTGCCAAAGACGGGAATACCGTAGCGGCGGCCGGCGAGCACATTGGACGTAGAGGAGCAGCCGGCGACGTAGCTCGCGCGCGCAACGGCCAGGCCGCCATCGGGACCCTGGGCTCGGCGCAGGCCAAACTCGGCCACGGGACGGCCGTCCGCCGCCAGCACCACGCGCGCCGTCTTGGTGGCGACAAGTGTCTGGAACCCGACGATGTTGAGCAGCGCCGTCTCGAGCAGCTGGCACTCGAGCGCAGGACCGGTGACGCGCACCATGGGCTCGCGTGGAAAGACGAGCTCGCCCTCGGGGACGGCGTCGATATTTACATGCGCACGAAAATCGCGCAGGTAGTCGAGGAATGCGGACTTGAACATCGCGCCGCCGGCCGGGGCCTCAAGCGATGCGAGGTAGTCGATATCCTCGGGCGTAAAGCGCAGATTCTCGACTAGCTCGGGCAGCTCGGCGGTGCCGCACATGACGGCATAGGCGCTGCCAAAGGGATGGTCGCGGTAAAACGCGGTAAAACAACCCTGCTCATTGGCCTTGCCGCTCTCCCACAGGCCCTGGGCCATAGTGAGTTCGTACAGATCGGTGAGCATTGCGATGTCGGTGGGATGAGAGATATCGGTCAAAGCCATGGGGCGACCTTTCGGATGTGTTGTGCAGAGGTTGAGGGTTGGGCGAGGCGGACGTGCGGGCATGGAGCCCGATGCAAATCGGTTAGAGCAGGCCCATGCTGGTCAGGATCGTGTAGCCCATAAAGATGACAAACGCGATGAGGGCAAGGACAATGATGATTTTTTGAGCCGGCGCCATGCCAGGAATCTCGTTCTCGCCCGTAGGTTCCTTGGAGGTAACCATGCGCTGGGCAAAGGTCATCTCGTCACGGCTCGGCTTGGGCTCGACGGACTTGGGACGAGCGGCCTTTTTAGGCTGAGGTTTGGGCGCGGCAGGTGCAGGCTTCGCAGCAGCGGGCTTGGGTGCGGGCGCGGGCTTGCGCTCGGATGCGGCGTTCAAGGCGACCTCCTCGGCCTTCGCACGCTCGGCGCGCAGGGCAGCCAGCTCCTCACGCTCGCGACGGGCCTCTTCCCGAGCCTCGCGGCGGGCCTTCTCAGCGCGGAGCTCTTCCAACTCAGCGCGCTCCTCGTCGGACAATGGTTGGGACTCAAGCTCGGCCATGGTATAGCCCTTTCTTTTAAAAAAAGCCGCCGACACAATGTCAGCGGCTTATCAAATCCAAGGGTGGAGACGAAGGGAGTCGAACCCTCGGCCTCTGCCATGCGACGGCAGCGCTCTCCCAACTGAGCTACGTCCCCAGGACAAGTCGATATTTTACCTACGGCTCGCCAACTGTCAACGCCCAATACCCAGTCTTTTTAGGACGGGGCTTATTTGACTACTTTTCGAGCAGGCACTACTCCCGATGATTTTTTATCCCCGTCCCAGAAAAATCATCGACGAACGCACTACTTTGCGCTGGTAAGAACACCGGTGGTGTCGAAGGCCGGGGTGAAGCTCTCGTCTACCGCGCCGCCCTCTTGCCAGAACATCGTCGTAAAACCCAGGTCGTCGGCATGGTCGAGCACCTGCTCGTACTCCTCACGCGTCACAGCGCGCGCCAACTCGCCGCCCTGCTCGCGCATGAGCGCATTGGGCGTGTACTGGTTCATAACTGAGATCGGCACGTCGCCCACCGTCTGCCACACCAGGTCCAGCACGCGACACGAATCGTCTGAATGCCCCGGAAGCACCAGGTGACGCACGATCATGCCACGCTTCATAAGCCCGTCCTCGTCCACCAACTCTCCCCCGCGGCGCTCGATCTCGCGCGCCATCTGGGCCAGACCCGACACGGCCACACGCGGGTAATCCTTTATATGGGAGAGCGACTGCGCAAGCCCGGCATCGGCATATTTAAAGTCGGTGAGCCACACATCGACCAGGTCGCCCAGCGCCGCCACGGCACTCGCGCGCTCGTAACCACTCGTGTTGTAGACGATTGGGATAACCAGTCCGCGCGCCCGTGCCGCGGCAATCGCAGCCGGCAACAGGTGCGCATAGTGCGTCGCCGTCACCAAATTGATGTTGTTGGCACCCTGGTCCTGCAGTTCCAGCATAATCTCGACCAGGCGCTCAGGCGAAATCTCAAGGCCAAAATTGCCGGTCGAGATCTCGTGGTTCTGGCAGTAGATACATTTGAGCGAGCAGCCGCTAAAGAAGATCGTGCCCGAACCGGCCTCGCCCGAGATAGGCGGCTCCTCCCACATATGAAGCGCGGCGCGGGCCACCTTGAGCGTGTCGTTAGCACCGCAGACGCCGTGCGCGCCCTCATCGCGCGCCGCACCGCAACGGCGCGGACACAAATGGCAGGCGGGCGAAAAAAGTTCGGTCAACGACGTCGGCATAAAACCATGCTCCAAAACAACGATTCAGCAGCTCAAACGTAAAGGGATCAACCCCACAGACGGCTCGAGCCCAAGGCGCCGTAATCGTCCGACACGATTTTTGTAATGTCAAGACTGGAATCGATAAAGTGCCGCTTTATGATGTAGGTATTCCGCCCCCCGCGGAGCAACTGGGTGAACCGTCGCGTTTATTTAGGGAGCCCACACAGTCGTACCTAGTACAGGTATCCTTCGTTGTTAAGGACGCTGGAACAGTCGATGAGGGCACCCACCTGTTTTAGGTGGGTTCATTTTCGTAACGTGGGGGGTGGTTTTCTTTTGCCGAAAATCACCATTACAGTCCATATGGATCCCCGCCGGCATCCCGACAAGCCATCGACAACATCCCAATATCTGGTAAGCGCGTGATTATCGCTGCGTGCAATTCCATGTACCCCCCTTGGTCGAGTATTATGGTTCGGCTATGCCCTTTGCGCATGGCGTTCTTCTGACCTTTTCCTTCGACGCTTGGCGGTTTTTAGATTCATGGCTTCATCCCCGAGCTACATACCGTACCTATGCGTGGCAGCGGCGGCCTTTATCACGACCTTCCTCGCGGTGCCCCTGGTCAAGCGCTTGGCAATTAAGCTCGATGCCGTCGACTATCCTTCTAAGCGCCGCATCAACACCAAGCCCATCCCGCGTTTGGGCGGAACGGCGGTGTTTTTGGGCCTGGTCGTCGCCTGCACTGTGCAAATCCTAGGCACCTGGTACCTAGGCTGGCCACCCGTCCTGGTGCCGCACCCGCGCCTTCACATTAGCTATCCCATGCTGGCGCTCTCCTTTACCGTCATCTTTGCGACCGGCGCTATCGACGACGTCTTCCAGCTCACGCCCAAGCAAAAGCTGGCCGGACAGGTCCTCGCCGCGCTTATCGCCTGCATGGGCGGCCTAAAAATCGGCGTCATCGTCAACCCGTTTGCTCCCGGCGAGATCATGCTCGGATGGCTCGCCTACCCCATCACCGTAATCTATCTGGTGGCATTCACCAACATCATTAACCTCATCGACGGCCTCGACGGCTTGGCCACGGGCATCTGCGGCATCGCCTCGTTCACCATGTTTTCGATGGCCGTTCTCTCGGGCCGCATCGACGCCGCCGCGCTCTCCATTGCGCTCTTTGGCGCCTGTCTGGCCTTTTTGCGCTACAACTTCAACCCCGCAAGCATCTTCTTGGGCGACTCGGGGTCGCTGCTTCTGGGCTTTGCGCTGGGCTCCATCTCGCTGCTCAACGTGAGCCGCACCGCCGCACTCACCTCGCTTATCATCCCGCTCATCGTTGCCGGCGTGCCTATCATCGACACGTTTAGCGCCATCGTGCGCCGCAAGCGCGCCCACATTAGCATCGGGCAGGCCGACAAGGGCCACATCCACCACCGCCTGATCCAAGAAGGCTACAACCAAAAACAGGCCGTGCTGCTCATCTATGCCTGGTGCATCATGCTTTCGGCCGGCGCCGCCGCGATTAACCAGGTCGAGGTGCCCATGCGTGTGCTCATCTTTACCGTGCTCGCCATTGGCTCGGCGGCCTTTGCCAAGCATCTGCATCTGTTTGAGCCCGTGCTGCGCCACCATTACAACAAGCGCACGCACGAGGACGAGCTCGTCACCCCCGACGACCCCGCTTTTAAGCAGGAGGAGCAGGCAGCCGAGGAGCGCAAAGAAGAGCGCCACCACAAGCTCTAGGGCAAGCTGCCAAGGATGTGCCAAGGCACCGTTGGCCAAGCGCGGCCGCGCCGCACCCACCGCACAAGCCACCCCTCTCCCGCCCCTCGCCTACTTACGTCCCGCCCCTCCAATAAACGCGTTATCATCTTGACCCATGAACATACGTTAGGAGCAATCATGCCAAACGAGAACAGCTACGAAGTCGCGCTGCAAAAGAGCAACGCCATTCGCGAGGGCCTGGCCAATACGCCCGAGAAGTTCACCATGCTTACCGGCGACCGCCCCACCGGCCGTCTGCACCTGGGTCACTACTTTGGCACCCTCAAGGGCCGCGTGGAGCTGCAGAACATGGGCGCCAGGACCAACGTACTCATCGCCGACTACCAGGTCATCACCGACCGCGACACCACCGAGCACATCCAGGACAACGTGTACAACATGGTCATGGACTACCTTGCCTGCGGTATCGACCCCGACAAGACCATGATCTACGCTCACTCCGCCGTGCCCGCCGCCAACCAGCTCATGCTGCCGTTCCTGTCGCTGGTCTCCGAGGCCGAGCTGGCGCGCAATCCCACGGTCAAGGCCGAGATGGAGGCCTCGGGCCACGAGCTTACCGGCCTTCTGCTCACCTACCCGGTGCACCAGGCCTGCGACATTCTGTTCTGCAAGGGCAACGTCGTGCCGGTCGGTCGCGACCAGCTGCCGCACATCGAGCTCACCCGCACCATCGCCCGCCGCTTTAACAACCGCTACGGCAAGGTGTTCCCCGAGGTCGAGGCGCTGCTGTCCGAGACCCCGCTACTGCCCGGACTTGACGGTCGCAAGATGAGCAAGAGCTACGGCAACGCCATCAACATCTCGATGACCGCTGAGGAGACGGCCAAGCGCATCAAGAAGAGCCAGACCGACTCTGAGCGCATGATCACGTTCGATCCCGAGAACCGCCCCGGCGTGTCCGGTTTGCTTTCGACGGCCGCCATCTGCACCGGTCGCTCCGAGGTCGAAATTGCCGAGGAGATTGGCATGGGCGGCTCCGGCCAGCTCAAGAAGTACGTGACCGAGGCCGTCAACGAGTACTTCGCACCTATCCGCGAGCGTCGCCAGCGCTACGAGAACGATCTGGATTACGTGAAGGACGTGCTGCACGAGGGCAACCGTCGCGCCAACGAGATCGCCGATCAGACCCTGGCAGAGGTTCAGGACGCCATGGGCATGGTGTACTAGACCGATCTGCTGGCTTGAGCTTTCGATTGCTTTAGGGCGGGCGCTACGGCGTCCGCCTTTTTTGGAGCCGGACCGCTTCGGCTCCGTCCATCGCACCCCCTCGACAAACAGGAACAGGCCCGCCGGCAGCTAGTTGCCAGCGGGCCTGTTCCCGAAGTACACCGTTGAATCGCACAGAGGGGAGGAATGCGAATCAAACTCAACAGGGCAGGCTTTTTCATCGCCTATTGCCTGCTCCGTTGCTGAAACCAATATAGTTCACCGTGGTTTACTTTCTGACGGCAAAGTACGCCAACACACCTTCTCCATAAGTTAGCTCTGGTAAACCTACAGCGTAAAACCACCACAAAGGGGACAGGCGCCTTTGTGGTGGTTTTCGCCACGGCAGAACCGCTAGAGCCCGGCAGGCCAGCGACAGGCGGCCAAGTCGACGTGCATGTCGTCCTTAAACGCCACACCCTCCCCTAGCAAAAGCTCACGTTGAGCATCGGGACCGCCAAAAGCGAAGCCCTCGCAAATGCGACCGTCGGCAAACACCACACGATGGCAGGGAATCTGGCCGGGGCGCGGATTACTATGCAGGGCATACCCCACGTACCGCGCACTTCGTGGACGACCGGCAAGCAGCGCCACCTGGCCATACGTGGCGACCATCCCCTCGGGGATCTGCTCGACCACCTCGTACACCCGTTCAAAAAAGCCCTCAGACGCCATTGCTCGCTCCCTTCCACCCGGAAAAGCATAAACCACCACAAAGGTGCCTGTGAACTGCGCCCCGAAACTTGGACTGAATAAATAGCGACTACTGGAGTGGGAAGGATAAACTGGACTTTCTTTTAAGGATCCTCAAGCGTATTGCCG
>OCPT01000156.1_pt1 | contig 62003 bp, 47 predicted proteins | sample 1538741 | NCBI WGS metagenome assembly OCPT01 (sample SAMN04571723, study PRJEB22368) | human gut metagenome | biome: human gut; material: stool | host: Homo sapiens | place: Luxembourg | collected 2012-12-06 | reverse complement strand
AGAGCGCCAGCCTTCCAAGCTGGTTACGAGGGTTCGATTCCCTTCACCCGCTCCATTTTTTTATCCGCTCAGTGAGCGGATTTTTTATTGGGAGAAAGGGAAGAGTGACTGGTGACTAGTCACTAAGAGACTAAGAGACTAAGAGACTGGGAGACTAGGAGACATCAGACTTCTGACGTCTAACGTCTAACGTCTAACGTCTTAAGCGGGCATCGCCCCATATATATTCGCGGCGCTTCATTATTATTTGCGCCGCACCACCACTCCTCACTCCTCACTAGAGATTGCAAACGAAATCAAAGGACAGCACGCCCCATGGGCTAACCCAGAAGTTTGAAAGCAGGGATTGGTGGCTAGGGATTAGGAGCCTCGAGTGACTAGTGACTGGGGATTAAAAGCAAACGGTGATTGAAATAGCGCAATTAGCGAGCTGACCGTTCTGCAAGGAAGATCTCTCGACTACGCTCGAGATGACGATGGCGCGAAGCGCTATCAAAATTTTGCGGCGCTTCTATATTTTTATGCGCCGCACCACCATTTCGCATTTCGCATTTCGCATTTCGCATTTCGCATTTCGCATTTCGCATTTCTCATTTCTAATTTCTCATTCAAGCGAGGCTTTCAAACGTAATCATGGGCGTCACGCCCCTTTACATTTCCATCGCGATTTGCTACAATGTTCCCATATACGGCGATGAGGAAGAGGAGTATGTCCGACAAAGCGAGCCGGCGGTGGTGAGAGGCCGGCGATGGACAGAAGGCGTTTCTGAGCTGTTTCCTGAACAGAGTAGGGAAATAAGAGAAATCAAGGTGGGCCTTAGGGAACACTGATCAAATCAGACTCTGCGATGTAATCAGTGTTTCCTTAGGTCAATGAGGGTGGAACCGCGGGTTAATGATCCCTGTAACTCGTCCCTGTAACTTTTTGTTACAGGGATTTTTATATTGTCAGGAAATGGGAGCGCAGTGACCGACCGCTCACCCCATTTCATCGATCAGGAGGAACAAATGACTTTTCAGCAGATCGTCTTAGCACTCCAGAAGTTCTGGTCCAAGCAGGGCTGCGTACTCGGAGAAGCTTACGACACAGAAAAAGGCGCAGGCACGATGAATCCGGCTACCTTCCTGCGCACCATCGGACCGGAACCGTGGAACGTAGCCTATATGGAACCATCCCGCCGTCCGGATGACGGTCGTTATGGGGATAATCCGAACCGTCTCTACCAGCACCATCAGTTCCAGGTCATCATGAAGCCGTCTCCGAATAACATCCAGGAAACCTATCTGGAATCCTTAAAAGAGCTCGGTATCGACCCGCAAGAACACGACATCCGCTTCGTCGAAGATAACTGGGAGTCCCCGACCTTAGGCGCATGGGGCATTGGCTGGGAAGTCTGGCTCGACGGCATGGAAATCACCCAGTTCACCTATTTCCAGCAGGTCGGCGGTATCGATGAGCATCCGGTCTCCGTAGAGATCACCTACGGTCTCGAACGTATCGCGATGTACATTCAGGAAGTCGACAATGTCTATGACCTCGAATGGACTGACGGAGTCACCTATGGCGACATTTGGCACCAGAATGAATACGAGCAGTCCGTCTACAGCTACGAGCTCTCTGACCACGACATGCTCTTCAAGCTCTTCGATATGTATGAAAAAGAAGCACAGCGCGTCGTGAAGGCCGGCCTCGTACTCCCAGCCTATGACTATGTACTGAAATGCTCCCATTCTTTCAACCTGCTGGACGCTGCCGGAGCGATCTCCCTCTCGGAACGTACAGAATATATTTCCCGTGTCAGAAACCTGGCCCGCATGTGCGCCAAGGCCTGGCTGAAAAAGCGCAAAGAGCTGGGATTCCCCATGCTTAAAGGAGGCGAAGCGAAATGAGTAAGAATCTTCTCTTAGAAATCGGTACAGAGGAAATGCCGGCCAATATCATGTCCGGCGTCGTTGACCAGCTGAAAGCACTCGCGGCTTCCCAGTTCGAAGCCCACCGCATCGCTTCCGAAAACATCACCATCTACGCGACCCCGCGCCGTCTCGCCGTCCTCGTCAAGGATGCCGCAGACCGCCAGCCGGATGAAGAAGTCAAGAAACGCGGCCCATCCGTCAAAGCTGCTTTCGATGCTGATGGAAATCCGACACGCGCGGCCCAGGGATTTGCCCGCGGCCAGCACATCGATCCATCTGAACTCGTCAAAGAAGGGGAATACACATGGGCGCATGTCGTACATGCGGGCAAGAAAGTCGAAGACGTCCTTCCCGAGCTCTTCCTCTCCCTCATCACCGGCCTGAACTTCACAAGAAGCATGCGCTGGGCCGATGAAGAAGCCCATTTCATCCGTCCTGTCCGTTGGATTGTTGCTCTCTGCGACAAGGAGATCATCCCGATGGAATTTGCTCACGTCAAGAGTGGCAATGTCAGCCGCGGACACCGTTTCCTCTGCAAGGAACCTGTCGTGATCTCTGATCCGCTCTCCTACAAGGAGACCATGCGGAAAGCCTTTGTCATCGTTGATCAGGATGAACGCCGTGAAATGATTCGTACCGGCCTTCTCGCCGTTGCAGACAAGCTCGGCGGCCACGTCTGGCACAATGCAGACCTCTTGGAAGAGATCAACTACCTCGTCGAATACCCGACTCCGCTCTATGGCAGGATCGATGATGAATTCCTGAAGCTCCCTGTACCGGCCGTCGTCACCCCGATGCGTGACCATCAGAGATACTACCCTGTCAGAAACGAAGACGGCTCCCTCATGCCGTACTTCCTGACTGTTCGTAACGGCGGTACAAAAGCCCTCGAAAACGTCCAGCACGGCAACGAAAAAGTCCTTCGTGCCCGTCTTGACGATGCGAAATTCTTCTTCGAAAACGACCGCAAGAAGACCTTGGAAGGCCACAGAGATGATCTCACCCGCATCAACTATCAGGAAGGCATGGGCGACATGCGTGATAAAGCAGACCGCCTTCAGAAACTGACGGAAGCCATCGGCAAGGACTGGGGCTTCACGGCAGAGGAAGCCGCTGACGCCGACCGCGCTGCCTTCCTCTCCAAGTCCGACCTCGCGACCGGCATGGTCACCGAATTCACCGAACTGCAGGGCGAAATGGGTAAGGAATACGCTCTCCTTGATGGAGAAAAACCGGAGGTTGCAAAGGCCATCTTCGAGCAGTATATGCCAAGATTCGCTGGAGATATCCTCCCAGAGCAGGAAATCGGCCGTGCGCTCTCCCTCGCTGATAAGCTGGATAACCTCGCTGCGACCTTCCTGCGCGGTCTCATCCCGACCGGCTCTCAGGATCCCTTCGCACTCCGCCGTCAGACCATCGGCGCCGTAAATATCCTGACGGATGGAAAGATTCACTGGGACATCCGCCGCGGCATCGAGGCAGCCCTTGCCCTCCTTCCGGGCGATGAAGAGACGAAGAAGACCGTCCTCTCCCAGATCGAAGACTTCTTCCGCCAGCGCATCAAAGCCATCATGCTCGACGAAGGTATCGCCTATGATATCATCGACGCCGTCCTCGCCGGCCCTGTTGATGACATTTATGCCCTCTTCCTGAAAGCCCGCAGCATGGCGGAAAGCCAGCTGAAGGGCGAAGCCGAGCTCCGACAGGCTGTCACCCGTCTTGCGAATATCACCAAGGGCAAGACCGGCAGCAAGGTCGATCCATCCCTCTTCACCGAAGACGTGGAAAAGAAGCTTCAGGATGCTTTCGAAGCTGTTTCTGCCAAAGCCCTTCCGCTCTTTGCTTCTTATGAGTACGGAAAAGCCCTCCCGGCTCTCAAGGAACTCACGGCTCCGATCAATGACTACCTCGACAACGTCATGGTCATGGTCGATGACGAAGCCGTCAAGAACAACCGCATCTCCCAGCTCCTCGCTACCCTCGCCCTCTTCAATACCTGGGGCGACTTCAGCAAGCTGGTGTGATCGGCTTTCTGGGAATCGTCTTTTTGATAGACTGCTAAAAAAAGGAAATCGCCTGTGCGATTTCCTTTTTTGTTGGGGATTTTAGTGACTAGTTAGTAGTGACTCGGGATTAGGGGTAAGCGTTTTACCCTTATTACCCTCTTCCCATCGGAAATGGGGGAATGTTGTTTCCTGTGTATCGTCATTTCGAGCGAAGTCGAGAAATCCTCTTGGCAGACCGATAAACGACGTGCGAGAAAGCAGAGAAAGGCATCACTAAGGCGTCGTTTGCGTAGAAGCGCCAGTGTGATGCATACCGCTGTGCAAGAAAGATCGAGGGCTCTGCTCGGGATGACGATACGGGGGAAACCGTATTTCAGCAAACGCGCGAGTGGGCCCCGCCTCGCTACGCTCGGCAGCCCTTTCCAAAGGAAGGGGCTGGGATGTCGTTTTCTGCGTATCGTCATTTCGTGTGAAGTCGAGAAATCCTATTGGCAGACTGATAAACGATGCGCGAGAAAGCAGAGAAAGGCATCACTAAGGCGTCGTTTGCGTAGAAGCGCCAGTGTGCTGCATACCGCCGTGCGAGAAAGATCCCTCGCTCCGCTCGGGATGACGATATGGGGGAAAAACGTATTTCAACAAACGCGCGAGTGGGCTCCGCCTCGCTACGCTCGGCAGCCCCTTCCAAAGGAAGGGGCTGGGATGTCGTTTTCTGCGTATCGTCATTTCGAGCGAAGTCGAGAAATCTTCCTTGCAGACCGATAAACGACGCGCGAGTGGGCCCCGCCTCGCTACGCTCGTCTGCCCCTTCCAGAGGAAGGGGCGGGAATGGGGGGAAGATGCTCTTCCCGTATCGCCCACTTCCCTGCATAGTGCATAGAAAAAAGGATACTTCACGCCGTGGCGTGAAGTATCCCGAAGAATCCGGTACAGCTGCTTTTACCCTTCCTTCTTCATATCAGGGATCAATTTCAGCACGCAGTACAGGAAAGCAAGGAAGGCGAAGGCCGCGCCGGCGAAGCCGATGCATGTGATCGAGACATACGTGCAGAGGAGGCCGCCCAGCCAGGTGCCGGAGCCGATGCCCAGATTGAAGATGCCTGAGAAGATGGACATGGCGACAGGAGCTTCGGCGCTGGTGGTGACCTGGATGGTTTCTGCCTGCAGTCCGACATTGAAGGCTGTCGCCGCCATGCCCCATAAGACGCAGAGGGCGCAGATGGCGTAGAGATCTCCTGCAAGCGGATAGAAGAGGAAAAGTGCGATGACGAGGAGGAAGATTGTCGAGGCCAGGAGGGAATAGCGGTGGGCGTTATAGAGCTTGGAGAAAAGGAGGCTGCCCAGAAGTCCGGCAAAGCCGAAGACGGTGAGAAGCATGGTGATCCAGTCTGCCGGGAAGTGGGAGATCTGCAGCATGAAGGGTTCGATGTAGCTGTAGCAGGTGTAGTAACCGGAGGAGACGAGGAAGGAGAGGAGGAAGATACCGGCAAGGACTTGATTTCCGAAAAGCTTCGGCACATCTTTCACGGCGAAAGGCGCATTGCCGGAGACCTTCGGGAGCAGGAAGAAGAGGTAGGCGAGTGTCGCGAAGGAAATGACGGCCACGCAGGCGAAGGTCATGCGCCATCCGGCGGCGAGACCGATGAAGCGGCCCATGGGAAGTCCGAAGATCATGGCGATGGATGTCCCGGTGACGACCATGCCCATGGCAGTGGACTGGTGGGAGGCGGGGACGATGCGTGTCGCAATGGGGGTCGCGATGGACCAGAAGACGGAGTGGGCAAAAGCGACGCCGATACGGGAGGCGAGGAGGGTATAGTAGCCCGTAGAGATCGAAGAGAATACTTGTGATACGGCAAAGAGGGCGATCACGCCGAGCAGCAGCGGGCGGAGCGGGATGCGTGAGCAGAGGATCATGAGCGGGAGCGACATCGCCATGACGACCCAGGCATAGATGGAGATCAGCAGGCCTGCGCGGGCTTCACTGATGCCAAAGTCCATGGCGATGTCCGTCAGAAGGCCGATAGGCATGAATTCAGAGGTATTGAAAATAAAGGCAGAGAGTGTGATGCCGACGAGCGGCAGCCATTCACGTAAAGTCATAGATGAACCATCCTTTGATAACGTATTCGCATACGTGCGTAGATACGTATTATAGCATGTGAGGGGGCGGGGGACAAGGTGAAGGGGATTCACAGGTTCAATGGGTTCAACGGGTTAAGGTGGCGGCTTCGCCGCGAATATATAGGGGGCGATGCCCGAAGGTCAGCGGATAGCAGGTTTCCCGTTTTCAGTTTTCTGACATCATACGCCAAACCGCGAATGACAAAGATTTCTCGCTGGTGCTCGAAATGACGATACGAGAGAGTCCCCGGTTCCCAGTCCCTAGTCACCAGTCCCTAGTCACTAGTCACAAGATCGCCCCAATCAAAAACCCGCTCTGCAAAGCAGAGTGGGTTTCGTGCAAAAGCTCACTTTCTCAGTGCTTCCTTCAGCTGGGCACGGAAGATGCCCGCGCCGCCGTTTGCAGGATGGCGCAGGCCAGTGACGGAGAAGCCTGCTTCGGTGAGTGTCACCTCGCTCTTCCTGCCGATGGCAAAGAGCGGAAGGGGGCCGGTCAAGGAGAGGAGCTCTTTCGTATACGTGAGGCCGATAGCGAGTTCTTCATCCGTCGGTGTGCGATTCGTGAGGAGATTTCCTTTTTTATAAGGATGGAAAGGAAAGATGTTCCACAAGAGAAATTCATCCGGGGCAAGGCCGGCTTCAAGGCATGCGCTCCAGACGACGGAGTCGGTGGGTTCATTGAAGCCTTTTTCTTTCTGAGCAGCTTTCGTGATGAAGGGGCTGTCCATCCGGCTGGTGCGCGTGCCTTCACGGCAGAGGATCATCCGGCTCGTGACTTTGGGATGCTGGTTCAAGAGCATACGCTCGCAGGTCATGGCGATGCCGGAGAAGTGTCCGCCCTGATAGCCGCAGGCTTCGGCGATGAGAAGGATCTTTGCCCGCCCGATGCGCAGGGCGAGGTAGTCCGTAAGCTGCTCTTGGCGGATGGAGACGGCGCGGCTGACTTCGTAGTCCGCGTCTGTATCACGCCATGGATTGAAGACGTTCTCGCCCTTGTAGGCGGAGAGAGAAGTGAGGAAATGGGTGAGATTGTCGTTCATGATGAGCCTTTCAAATGAGGAGTTAGGAATTAGGAATTAGGAATGAAGGTGGTGGCTTCGCCGAGATCGATGAAGAGGTCGCAGCTGTTCTGGCATTCGTTATCTCACATACGACGTTTCTCGCCGCTCAGGATGACGAAATGGGGCGATGCCCGAAGGTCAAGGGGAGCAGGTTTCCCATTGGTGGTTTTCTGGCATCGGTCTTTTGAGCGTAAATGACAAAGATTTCTCGCTTGCGCTCGAAATGACGATACGAGAGAGTCTGATGTCTCTTAGTCTCTGGATCACCAGTCACTAGTCACTAGTCACTAGTCCCCACAAACCGATAGATCGTTCCGGCCTTGGTGCTTTCTACTTTTTCAAAACGGGGAGCGAGCGACCAGGCGTCGAAGAATTTGGCTTTCCCGTTTGCTACATAGAGGTAGCTGGGCCTATCAGAGGCCTTGGCAGCTTCTATGAATTGCTCTTCGTTTACGGTGGGGATGGGAGATTTCTTATCCCAGCGGGCATCGCGCTTTTCCTGGCCCAGCAGTGGTTCATCAGGCAGGAGGCGTGTTGCGATGTCGCCTGTGTAGTAGCTGTAGCTGGCGGGATAGGTGAGGAAGAAATAGTGCTTTCCTTTCTCTTCCTGAATGGCACTATCGATCTCAAAGGCGGATCGGGTCATCATGAAGTGGGGAAGACCTTCGGAGATACAGCAGAGGAAGGCGGACGCCGTGACCGCGGAGATGATGGTGAGGCGTTTGTATTGGTTCGCTTTCCAGCGGATGAGGTAGGCGAAAAGGCCATAAGCAAGGACAGCGTAGAAGACAAGCCAGTTTCCTTCTTTTAGACGGAAGGTGCCGACAAGGAGCGCCGCCATAAGGAGCAGGAGGCCGAGACCGCCCAGGATAGAGGGGAGCTTTTCGCCCATGCGGATGCGGAGTGCGCCGAAGGCGGCAAAGGTGATGGCGGGAACGACGGCGATGTAGGAATAGGTGACATACTTCGTGGCCATCAGGGTGTAGAAGAGGATGGTGCCCCAGCACCAGACCATGAGGAAGAGGTAGAAGGCGCCCTTCTCTTTCCAGCGCATTTTCATTTCATAAAAGGAAACGAAAGCCCATGGGAGGAGCGAGGCGGGAAGGAGGATGAGGTAGTAGTACCAGTGGTTGTCCTCGGGATGCTCGGAAGAGGTGGCGCGGAGGACGTTGTGCAGTCCCAGAAATTCATTGATGAAATCACTGCCGTGGATCGCATACATGCCGCCGTACCAGGGAAGAACGATGGCAAAGAAGGCGAGAAGCCCCTGCCAGGGGAAAAGGCGGAGGATGGTCTTCGGTTCTTTCATCGAGAGGCACCAGATGACAAGGAGAAGGCCGGGAAGGACGAGGCCGACGGGGCCTTTCGTGAGGCAGGCAAGCCCTGCGGCAGCGTAGGCGATCACCAGGTGCTTTTTGCTGTTTTCCGTGATGCCGATGTAGGCAGAAAACATGCTCGGGATGGTGAAGAGGAGAAGGATGCTGTCGGTGATGATGGCGTGGGAGATCACCCAGCACTCCAGCGAGGTCGCGAGCATGACGCCGGCCCAGATGGAGACGACATTGTCCTTCAGGATGCGCCGGAGGTACCAGATGAGAAGTGTCACGGAGAGGGCGCCTGTAAGCACTGCCGGCAGGCGAGCGGCGAGGTCGGTAAAGCCAAGTGCGCTGTAGGCGAGCGAGAGGAGCCAGTAGACCATGATGGGCTTGTCATACCAGTAGACGCCATAGATCTGCGGGGACATCCAGTCGCCGGACTCCACCATTTCACGGGCGGTCAGTGCGTAGTTCGACTCGACCGGATCGGTGATCGGAAGCAGCCAGCTGCCCCAGAGGAAGAAGAGAAAGGCGATGATGAAGAAGCTGATAAAAGAGATCAGGGTGCTGCGTTCATTCTCTTTCGCAAGCTGCGCCTGTTTTCTCTCACGCTTTTGACGTTTTGTACTCAAGGAGACCTCCTGTAACTAGAACTGTGACATGGTGAAGCGGCGTACCCATTAGAAAGCGCCGAAACATAGAGAGTGATGGTCATATCTCATGTCATGCATGCCTATCAGATCGGACGGTGATGGAAACAGCAGCTCCTCATGGCTCTGCATGTCTTATCAGAAATACCGCTGTATCCTTTTCCCACAGCAGCCGTGCTTCTGCTTTCAGCTTTTCCGGCCAATGGTCATAGATCTTTTTCTGTACGAGAATGTAGGCATGATCCGGAAGGGTGAGGGCATTGTCTTTGCCGGGAAGAAGGACGCCATCGGCTTCATTTTTTTCAGTTTCCCTGCGTTTTCGTTCGTCAAATTCCGGAAGGGCTTTTCCGTAAATATCCGTGTAGAAGGCGACAGATGGCCGGTAGAAGGTATCGATATAGACCGGAAGTTCAGGCGCCTTTTCTGTTTCTGAGAGCGTCTCTGCAATGGCCTTCGAGGTGAAGAGACTGGAAACGGGAGCGGCAAAGAGGCCCCAGACGGATGTCACGAAGAGAAGGATGAGGCAGGCCTGCGAGCAGAGGAAGCCGCGCATACGCCCCTTTGACAGCATGTGGACAGAAAAGAGAGCAGAGAGGATCATGAAGAGGGAAATGCCGTATTTCACTATAGCGCCGCCTGCGGGTGTCAGCGGCGCGAGGCTGATGGCGATAGCGGTCGTCAGGGCAAAGAAGAGATGGAAGCCCATGAGGGACTTGGAAACATGCCCCGCTTCTTGGATTTCCGTGAGATATTTCCCGGCCAGAAGCGAGAGCGGAGGAAACATCGGAAGGATGTAGGAGAAGAGCTGCGTCGAGGAGAGCGTAAAGAAAAGGAAAATGAAGAGCGCCCAAACGATGAGGTAGAAGAGGACAGGGTCTGATCTCCATTTCCGTAAACGCCGAAGGATACCGGGCAGTGTGCCGGTCCATGGATAGAAACCGGCGATCAGGACGACGAGGTAGAGCCAGTAGTGGTTCTGCCCGGCATGCTCCGGGCTGATGAAGCGCGTCACATTGTGATAGCCGAGAAAGGTATCGATGAAGGCATCTCCGTGGATCATGCCCATCGCCAGGTACCAGGGAAGCCCCACGAGACAGGCGAGGGGGATCCCCCAGGTCCAGCGTAGTGCCATGATATTTTTGAAAGTGAAAGATCCCCTGAAGATCATCCAAAGCCCCACGATGAGTGCTGGAAATCCGAAGCCGATCGGGCCCTTCGCAAGGAGCGAGAGACCGCAGAAGATATAGGCGGGGATATATTCCTTTCGAAGAAAGGAAATGAGGGCGACGGTGAGCGTGAAGGTCAGCGTCGCATCCGTCACCGAGCTTCTGGCAAGGACGATGATCTCCAGAGAGGAGGCAGAGATGAAGGCACCGTAGAGCGCAGCCTTCTCACCCACTAGCTTTCGCATAGACAGGTAGTGGTAGGGCGAGAGCAGCGCGCCCATCAGGATCGAAGGGAGACGGGCACTCGTGGTCGAGACGCCGAAGAGAGTGAAGGAGATCGATTCTAACCAATAGAAAAGCGGCGGCTTATCGTACCAGAATTCGCCATAGATGCGGGGAGACAGCCAGTCGCCTGTAGAGAGCATTTCCTTCGCTGTCTCGCCGTAGACTGGCTCATCTGGGTCGAGCAGAGGAATGAGACCGGAAAAAGTGCCGTAGAGGGCGAGACAGAAAAGGAAAAGTAAGATGCAGTTTTTATTGAGCTTCATGTTTATTATTCTTATGTTTCTGATAGAAATGGAAAGCCGCTGCGATGATGGCGCAGATGACGATGCAGACAAGAGCGATCTCCAGCTTGTAAGAGAGGAGCGAATGCCAGTTTTCTCCCAGCATGGCACCCATGTAGACCAGAAATATGGTCCAGGGGATCGTGCCGATGATGGTCAGGATCGTGAATTCCGGGAGGGGAAATTGTGCGATGCCCGCAGGCAGGGAAATGAAGGTACGGATCCCCGGAAGCAGACGACCGGTAAAGACCGCAATGCCGCCGTAGGTCTCAAACCAGTTTTTTGCGGCGATCATTTTTTTCGCGCCCATACCGCCTTTCTGCGTGTGGCGAAGGATCATGTCGCGCCCGCCCTTGTAGCCCATGTAGTAGGAGGCCAGTGAGCCGATCAGCCCAGCCAGTGTGCCGATCAAGATCGTCGGCCAGAAGGAGAAGACACCCTGCGAGACGAGGAAACCCGCAAAGCCCAGAATGATCTCACTGGGGATGGGGATATTCATGTTTTCGAGCGCCATACAGATAAAGAGCGCAAGATAGCCCCATTCAGAGAGAAAAGATATGATGAATTCCATAGATAGGTCCTTTTGAAAAAACAAGTATAACAAGGGGCAGGATCGGATGATGGCAGGCGTCACTCTCGGAGTCAGCCGCCGGGTCACTCGCTATCGGCTGTTCGTATTTCTAAAGCCTAGACACTGATTCCTATCATCACTATATCAGACATTGCTTTCGATTTTTTAAATAAATTGTGGGTATTTGTAGAATCATATATATTCTAAACTATAGCATGGATAAAAGGGTGGGTCAATCAAATAGCAGGTTTGAGAAGGGCAATAGGAATTAGGACCGCGAGTGACTCGTGACTGGTGGCTAGGAATTAGTAGCTAGGGATTAGGTTTGCGATACGAGAAAATCGCTAATTTCAAATCTCCGCGGCGCTTCTGATTTTTATGCGCCGCACCACCATTTCTCATTCAAGCGAAGCTTTAAAATGTAATCAAAGGGGCACCATATCCCACGGGCTAACCCTGAACCCTGAACCCTGAACCCTGAACCCTTCTTTGAATATTTATTCGAAAAGCTAGAATAATTTGACATATATCCGAAGAATTGATAAGATACAAACAGTTGGTTTACTGCTTATTCATATATGTATAGAGTATGGAGATGATCAGAATGATGAATAAAAAAATGAAAATTCTTCTGGCGATGGGTGCTATGGCAGCGGTGGTCCTTGCTTCCGGCTGCGGCGGCGATGCAAAATCTGGCGAGAGTGCAGCGAAGTCCGGCTCCGGCATCCCGAAAGTCATCCGCGTCGGCTCGGAAACCACGTTCCCGCCATTTGAATTTACCAAGGATGATAAATATGTAGGCTTCGACCTGGATCTTGCGGATGCGGTCATCAAACAGATGGGCAGCCAGATGGAATTCAAGTCCATGGGCTTCGATGCGCTGATCCCGGCTGTCCAGTCCGGACAGATCGATCTCATTGCAGCCGGTCTCGATGCGACACCGGAACGCGAAAAGCAGGTCGCTTTCTCCGACCCCTATTTCACACAGAATGGCTACATCATCATTGTCAGAAAAGACAATGATGATATCAAGGACTGGGCAGATCTGGAAGGCAAGAATGTCGGCGCGCAGGTCGGCACCCAGCAGGTGAAGCTCGCGCAGGAAGCCAAAGCCGCACAGGTGAAGCAGCTCGACTCGAATTCTCAGGCATTCATGGAACTGCAGGCTAAGACGCTCGATGCGGTTGTCATCGACCAGCCTGTCGGCATGTACTACCTGAAGCAGGGCGGCGACAAAGACCTGAAGATCGTCGGCACCTCCAAGGGAGCCAACGGCATGGTCTTCGCAGTGAAGAAAGAAAATAAAGAACTGCAGGCGGCGGTGAATAAGGCGCTGAAGGAGATCAAAGCGAACGGGACCTATGATAAGATCTTCGAAAAATGGTTCGGAAAGCAGGAAAAGAAATAATCGCGATAGGATAGAAGGAGCGGGCATTGTCCCGCTCCTTTTTGCGTGCGTGCCATCGTTGAGTGAAAGGACGGTTTCCTAAAGTTGAAATTTTAAAGTTTTTAGAAAAACAGCACAGGATGCCAGATTTTATTGGAAATACTTGAAATTTTAAAGTGTAAAAATGGTCGGATTTCAGTATACTTTTAATATACGATTCTGCAAAGATTTAAGGAAACGCTGATTCAATCACAGAATCAGATTTCATATGGATTTTTATACATAGCGTCGTCGACATTCTTCTTAAATAGCCCGCTATTCGCGCCCCCTGTCTCCTCGCTCTATATAAAAATCCAAGAATGAAATCCGATAACGATTTAATCAGTGTTTCCTTAAAAAAATTGATCTCGGGAGGAAATCACATGAACAAAAATGTAATGAAATCAGCCGCTTTCGTTCTGGCAGCCAGTGCTATTTTCTTTTCCACCGGATGTGGTGGGGAAGCAGGGAGCAGTACAGCGACGCCGAAGAAAAAGCTCAGTGTCGCTGTGGAGGCCTCCTATGCCCCCTTCGAATATAAAGATGAAGACGGTCACATCATCGGCTTCGATGTGGACCTCATGAAGGCAGTCGCACAGAAAATGGATGCGGAGGCAGAGTTCAATAACCTGCCTTTTGAACAGATTTTCCACTTCGTCGGTGACAAGAAGATCCAGCTTGGGATCTCTGCCATCGGCGCAACGGAAGAACGTAAGAAGTACGTGTCTTTCAGTGATCCATACTACAGCTTAGGAAGCTACGTCATCGTAGTCCGCCCCGGCACGGAAGGGATCCATGGGCCGAACGATCTGAAAGGAAAGATCGTAGCTGCCGAACGTGGTACTACGAATGAAATGAAGGTGAAGGAGCTTTCTCCGGCGCGCACGGTGATGCCTGACTACTATAAGGATGTCTTCAAGGCGGTGGAAGAGGGAGAAGCGGATGCAGCTATCGTGGATGAACCGGGAGCGACGTACTATCTGGAACACGAAGGCAGAGGCAAGCTGACCACGGCCGGCGCCATCACGACGGGAGAGCAGTTCGTTATCGTTATGGCGAAGGATGACAAGGCCATGCAGCAGGAAGTCAATGCGGCACTGAAGAAGGTCATGGAAGACGGGACTTATGACAAGCTCTCGCAGAAGTGGTTCTTCGAAAAAGCGGCCGATGAGGCAAAAAAATAATAGTTGGAGAAATGTTGAAGCAAATAAAAAGCTATGGTGAAACGAAAGTTTCATCATAGCTTTTTTGTTCATGGCTAGCCCATGGAGCGTGCTGTTCACTGATTACGTTTGAAAGGCCTGCTCGAATGAGAAATGTTGGTGCGGCGCAAAAATAATGAAGCGCCGCGAATGATATATGGGGGATGCCCGAAAATAGTATTCAAGTGACTGGTGGCTAGTGACTAGTCGCTCAAGACTCCGAATCCCTAGCCACTAATCCCTAGTCACCAGTCACCAGTCACCAGTCACGAGTCCCTCAAGGCCTTCATTTCAGATCCGTCTTGTGGAACAGGACTTTGATGAAGGCGGCAATGACCTCAGGATCAAAAAGGATAGAGGAGCCGCTGAAGATCTCACGTGTGACTTCAGCCTTTGTCTTCTCTGAGAAGTCCGGTGAGGAGTAGATGGCGGTATCGTAGTAGTCTGCGACGGCAATGATACGCGCGCCGAGAGGAATATTCACGTTCTTGAGGTGCTTCGGAAAACCGGTCCCGTCCCAGTGCTCGTGATGGCAGCGGATGTAGGGAAGAAGATCCTGACAACCAGGGATGGACTCGAGCATATTTGCGCCAAGCTCCGGATGCTTTTTATACAGCGAGAGTTCTCTTCGAGAAAGGTAGGGCGCTTTGGACAGGATCTGATTCGGCAGGGAGAGAAGGCCGATGTCATGCAGAAGCCCCGCATAGCGGATGAGCGTGATCTCATTCGCTGGCAGCTTCATATACACGGCTGTCGCAGCTGCATAGTTCGAGACGCGGACAGAGTGGTCGTAAAGCGCAGCGGATTTCAGGCGCAACAGGTCTGCAAAATGTAGAGTGATGGTTTCGAGCATGTTTTGCGTTTCCCGGAAAGAGATCGGGTTTTGAAAGAGAGACGAACTATACATGGTGGTTCCTCTGTGAAAAAGGGTTAAAGGTTCAGGGTTCAGGGTTAGCCCTTGGGGCGTGCCGCCCCCCTTGATTGTAGATGAAAGTCTCGCATGAATGAGAAAGTAGAAATGAGAAATGCGAAATGGTGGTGCGGCGCATAAAAAATCTGAAGCGCCGCGAAGTATAAGAAATATAAGAAGTATAAATAATGGCGATGCCATGAGCTGGCATTCCAGTCACTAGTCACCAGTCACTTGAGACTCCTAATCCCTAATCCCTAGCCACTAATCCCTAGCGACCAGTCACAAGTCACTTGTTTTTTTCCATCCAATGGCTCATGTAAGAGCATTCGGAGTGGACGATGTAGTGATGGCGGATGGCCCATTCATAGAAGGCAGAAGCCAGCTTTCCGGCGATGCCGCGTCCGGCGAGGGCATCGGGGACTTTTGTATGGGTGACGGTGAGAATATTTCCCGCGCAGGTATACTCCATATAGGCGGTTCCTTTCGGGTCTTCCTGTAGAAATCGACAATGGGCTTCATCATGGATAATCATAAGAAGGACCTCCTGTTTTCTGCAAAAGACACAATGAACATTGTACACAATTTAAGGACAAAGGTCAAAGAAAATCTGAAAAATATATAAATCCCATCAGGTATGGTATAATTGGTGCCGGAGGCGGCAGCAGGCAGATCTCTGGCGAATACGCTGTATTTCAGCTGGATTCCGTTTCCTGCTCCGTATGCTGACCCTCGGGCTATCATACTATATATATGCTATTGATGAGGTAATTGCACAACAATTATAATTATTATACTATAAATAGTTCTGCTTTTCATCACAGGTAAAATCTATAAATACGTACGAATCTTTCAATATCGGAGGAGAGCGCTTATGGGCGATATCATTTATTTTCTGCATCACAGCGGATTCATCTATGAAAATGAGACAAGCCTTCTTGTTTTTGATTTCTACAAAGACCCGGAGAACCGGCTGGAGACGCTTCTTAAGGATTCTAAGAAGAAATTGTATTTCTTCGTGAGTCATTATCATGCCGATCATTTCAACCGCGATATACGAAGGTGGGAAGAGCGGGCAGAGGCCTACATCATGCATAAGAACTGCTGGCTGACGATGGACAGGGAAGAAAAGAAGCATCTTATGGTCCCCGGAGATACGCTGACGATCGGCGATCTGACGGTCACTATGTATGGCTCGACAGATGAGGGGGGCTCGTTTCTGGTCAAAAGCGGGGGCAAGACGATCTTCCACGCGGGAGATCTGAACTGGTGGCACTGGGCCGGCGAACCGGCGGTGGATAATCTGGCCGCCAGGCGGGATTTCTTCCATGAGTTGTCCCGTTTTTCTGAAAGACAGGTCGATGTGGCCTTTTTCCCGGTGGATGCTCGGCAGCAGGCTGCCCGCGAGTGGGGCGTCATGGCGTATCTTGAAAGGGTAGAGCCGAAGCTCCTCGTCGCGATGCATGCTTTCGGCAAGCGCTGGCTTCCCTCTTATGAATTTCTCTGGCATTATCCGGAACAGAAGCTCTGGATCCCCGAAAAGGATGGAGATGTCAAGGAGGCTGAGTCTTAGCCTTGGCGATCTCTGATCTTGGGGTAAGGAAATGCTGAACGGATCAGCATTTCCTTACCTTTGACACGAAGGATTATATAACCGGCATGGGAGGAACTTTATGACAAACGGCTGGATGTGGATCATTGGCATTATGCTGATTGGCGGATTCATCCTGCAGATGACGCCGCTCATGTTTTATCTGTACGCGGTCTTTGGTGTGCATCTCTCTATCCTTTTGATCTCGTACCTGATCCTTCGAAGAGAGCGGGGCATCGATCTGCGGGCGAATATGCTCTTCATGCTGGGGCTTACGGTGATCAATATCATGACGGATCTTGGGATCATGAACTACCATATGTCCTGGGCAGCGGTGGCGGCTCTTTTCGTATGGTCTCTCTTTGGGGGAGGCAGAAGAGGCTAGGGGGCTGGTGACTTGTGATGAGTAGCTAGGGATGAGTGGCTAGGGATTAGGAGCCCCGAGTGACTGGTGACTAGAGATTAAAAGCAAGCGGTGATTGAAATAGCGCAGTTAGAACGCTAACAGTTCTGCAAGAAAGATCTCTACTACGCTCGAGCTGACGACGGCGCGAAGCGCTATCAAAATTCTGCGGCGCTTCTGATTTTTATGCGCCGCACCACCACTCCTAACTAGAAAGCGTGACGTTTTCAAATGGAATCAAAGGGCGGCACGCCTTACGGGCTACCTTGCTCTCTATCTCAACCTTGACAATAAAAAATAAACATTTTAGAATTAAAGCAGTACTGAATCATCGTGATACGATGCCCGTCGTATGTGCAGCGTCCCCGATGGATCAGCATGCAAGCTGCAAGCCCAGTGAGAACTCCGCGAGCGGAGGGATTCTTATTATAGATAAAGGCCATCTGTCAGCCTTTTCGCCATCATCACCTGCTGTAATTTTTTGCAAAGGATGTTTTGTATCATAGGAACCTTTTCTCTTGAAGGATGAAAGACCATTTACCACGGCCTGCACTTTCCGGCGTGCCCGGAGCTACGTATTTCCTGTCTTAAAATAATAAAATCAGAAAGAGAGAGGTGAACCATTTGACACTGGATGAAGTTTTACTCTACGTCATTCTCTGTGGTATCGCAGCGGCTGTCTGCGGTATGGGGATCGGTTACCTGCTGCGCAAGCGTATCGCAGAAGCCCGGATCGGTTCTGCAGAGGAAAAAGCGAAGCAGATCGCAGAGGATGCGAAAAAGATGCTGGATACAGCGTCTCGTGAAGCGGAGACGCTGAAGAAAGAGACCTTGGTACAGACCCGTGAGGAGATCCATAAGCTCCGCGAGGATATGGAAAAGGAAAATAAGGATCGCCGCGATGAGCTGGCGAAGTACGAGCAGCGTCTGGTACAGAAGGACAATAATCTGGATCAGCGCAGCAGCAATCTGGAACAGCGCGAATCACAGCTGGATCGCAAAGAAAATCAGGTCAAGGCCCAGAAAGAAAAAGTCGATGCCCTGTATGCGTCCCAGCAGGCGAAGCTGGAAGAGATCTCCCAGCTGTCCCGTGAACAGGCAAAGGAAATGATCCTGTCCCGTGTGGATGAGGAGCTGACGCATGAGAAGGCGGTCCGCATCCGTGATGCGGTCGAGGAAGCCAAGAGCAGTGCGGATACCAAAGCGAGAGAGATCATCGCGGCTGCCATTCAGAGAAATGCGGCTGATACCGTATCAGAGACCACAGTTTCCGTCGTAGCTCTTCCGAACGAAGAGATGAAGGGACGCATCATTGGTCGTGAAGGCAGAAATATCCGTGCCATCGAAACGCTGACCGGCGTCGATCTCATCATTGATGATACTCCGGAGGCTGTCATCCTGTCTTGCTTTGATCCGATTCGCCGTGAAGTCGCGCGTCTTGCGCTGGAAAGTCTTGTCAAAGATGGCCGTATCCATCCGGCCCGCATCGAAGAGGTCGTGGCAAAGACGAAGAAAGAAGTGGATAAGGCGATCCGTGAAGCCGGTGAACAGGCTGTCATGGAATGCGGCATCCGCGGTATGAATCCTGAACTGATCAAGACGCTTGGCCGTCTGAAGTATCGTACCAGCTATGGGCAGAATGTCCTGCAGCACTGCATTGATACCTCCTATTTCTCCGGCATCCTGGCGGCTGAAGTGGGAGCCGATGTAGAGCTTGCCAGAAGAGCGGGTCTGCTTCATGATATCGGCAAGGCTGTCGATCGGGAACAGGAGGGGACGCATGTAGAACTCGGCGTGGAGCTCGCTCAGAAATATCATGAATCGCCGCAGGTCATCAATGCCATTGCTTCCCATCATGGGGATACAGAGCCGACTTGTGTCGAGTCTGTACTGGTCGCTGCGGCTGATGCGATCTCCGCTGCCCGTCCGGGTGCCCGCCGAGAGACATTGGAAAACTATATCAAGAGACTCACGAAGCTCGAAGATATTGCGAAATCCTTCCCAGGCGTGGCCAGCTGCTATGCCATTCAGGCAGGACGTGAGCTGCGTGTCATCGTGAAGCCGGAGAAGGTCAATGAGGATCAGGCCGTCATTCTGGCGCATGATATTTCCCAACGGATCGAAAAGGAACTCCAGTATCCGGGGCAAGTCAAGGTGGTCGTCATCCGCGAGACCCGTGCGACGGATATTGCGAAATAATGCTTATAAAAAGGGGCTGTGAAGAAATGAATCCTCATTTCTTCACAGTGCCCTTTTTACTTTGCTTTCATTTGGTTCAAGGTTCAGGGTTCAAGGTTCAGGGCTCTCGTGGCGGCTTCGCCGCCTTTTTTTAGAAGATGGTATTCTCGTATCGCAGCCTTCCCCTCTAGGGGAAGGTGCCCGAAAGGGGCGGATAGGGTGACTATGGCATGAAAGACAGCTGGGATAAGGTTTCCCGGTCACTCCTATGAGAGCTGCAAGTCCCTTGCGGCAGATGGAACGCGAAAATGAGAGGATCGTTATTTCACATCGCCTTTTTCATTTCTTTGACAGGTATGCTATAATGAGGAACACATTAGGAGGGGGACTCTGACGGACGGGGAGCAGGGAGCAGATTGCGATCTTGTTTCCGTTGGTGCTAGCGGGCTTGATAGACCCAAAGGACAGATCATGTGATAGATTTCACAGAAATGAATAGAGGTACTCATCATGGATAGAGAAGACTTGGATCAGCAGCTGAAAGAGCATGGGGAAGCCATGCAGAAAGAGATCACAGGATCCCGCAAGGGACGGATGAAGCTCTTCGCCGCAGCACTTGCGCTGCTCGTCATCGGCGGCGCGGGAGGCTGCTTCTTCGGCGAGTTCCCCCAGATCCCGAAGAGGGACGGCGCTTCTTCCTCGTACCAGGTACCGCAGGGGACGGATAAGAAGCTGCAGGAGCTGCCGGCCATCCGCAATACAGCGATCGTGCAGGCGGTGAAAGAGGTCGGGCCGGCGGTCGTCGGCATCACGACCAAGGTATATGATCGCGATATGTTTAACCGCCGCGTCGAAGTCGGGCAAAGCGTAGGATCGGGTGTGGTCTTTGACAAGAAAGGCTACATCGTGACGAATAACCACGTCGTCTCCGGCAGCAAGGAGGTCAATGTCTCGCTTTCTTCCGGAAAGACAGTTTCCGGCAAAGTGGTGGGGACGGATCCGTCGACCGATCTTGCTGTTGTCAAGATCGAAGGCAGTGACGATCTCCCCGTAGCTTCTTTGGGAGACTCTGATGGCTTGCAGGTCGGAGAAACGGCGATCGCGATCGGGAATCCATTGGGTCTTGAATTTCAAGGAACCGTAACGGTCGGCGTCATCAGCGCACTGAACAGAAGCCTCGATGATATCGACCAGCGTTTCAAGCTCATTCAGACCGATGCAGCCATCAATCCGGGCAACTCCGGCGGGGCACTTGTCACCGCTGATGGAAAGGTCGTCGGGATCAATAGTGCGAAGATCGCGAAAGAAGGGGTCGAAGGCATGGGCTTTGCCATCCCGATCAATCAGGCAAAAGGCATCATCTCGCAGCTCATAGACCATGGCAAAGTGACGCGCGCCTATCTGGGCGTGTATGCAGCAGACAAGGACATTGCCGCCCGCTACGGTTACAGCTGGGATCACGAGAAGGGAGTCCTCGTCATGAAGATCGCGGCCAGAAGCCCGATCAGCCTGACTGACATTGAGCCGGGGGACTACATTCTTGCGATCGATGGGAAGGAGTGCAATACTATGAAGGAGATGCGGGAAATCCTCGATACTCATAAGCCGGGGGAAAAGATTTCCATCACCTACGAACACCAGGGAAGAGAAGCCAAGGCGGATGTCCTTCTTGCGGCTGCACCGGAGAATAATAAGTAAGAAAACGATCTGACGAGCGGTTTCCTATCGAGAAAGAGGCCCTATGGACATGGTCTTGGGTCTTGGCGGTATCTCGGGGCATCATTCCGCTTGCAGCATCGGTCCGTAGAAAAGGAAGAACTATGAAATTTACACTGCTTGCCATCGGCAAGATCAAAGAAAAATGGATGCGGCAGGGCATCGAGGAGTACGTGAAGCGCCTGAAGCCGATCGCACCTCTGGAGATCATCGCACAGGATGAAGAAAAAATGCCGGAGAATCCATCTCCTGCCATGAAGGAAAGGGTGATGGAGAAAGAAGGAGAGAAGATGCTGAAGTATCTCTCCGATGATGACTGCCTTGTGCTGCTTGATCTCAGAGGGGATCCCATGTCCTCGGAAGGATTGGCAGACTGGATCTCACGGCGTATGGTCACCGGGACGAGCCATTTCTACTTCATGATCGGCGGTCCCTATGGGAATGGGAAGAACATCCGGCATCGGGCGGATCTCAAGATCTCTATCAGTGCCATGACCTTTACGCACCAGATGGCACGCCTGATCCTCTCCGAGCAGCTCTATCGCGCGATGAAGATCATACGGCATGAACCGTACCATCTATAAAGAGGCTTCCCGGGGAAATCCTTTCTCAAGACCGATGTTTTCTTCGCCCGCCCTCCTATTGCAGTTCCGGTTCGAAAGAATTAAAATATAAAGAGAGAAAGTGTTTTCCTCATTTGTCTCAGTATGAGCCGATTTTTCGTATGTCCTGCAAGGAGGCCTTATCATGAAATCTATGAAAGCGAAAGACTTTATGACGAAGTATGTGTTCACGGTATCACCGGATACGACCGTACAGGAGCTGGTGGGACTTTTCGTGACGCACCCCGTGTCTGCGATCCCGGTCGTGGGAGATGATAATGAGCTTCTTGGCATTGTTTCCGAGGGAGATCTTCTGTACAAGAAGGTGCAGCCGAAGATCCCGCCGCATGTCGACGTGCTGGGCGGCACAGTGTACTACTGCGGCTTTGGCCGGTATGAGAAATCCTTCAGGAAGCTGCTCGCCACGACTGCGAAGGATATCATGACGACGGATGTGCGCTGTGTCACGCCGGAGACGGACATGGAGGCTATCACGACACTCATGGTGGATCACCATCTGAAGACGGTGCCTGTCGTACAAAAGGGGAAGATTAGCGTGGAGCGTGAGGGCGATGAGCCGCCGGCACGCCTCGTCGGGATCATCACACGCCATGATATCCTGGGGGCTATCGCAGCAACGCAGGTCGAAGAGCATATGAGAAACAGGGAATAGCGTGCTGCTTTCCTTGCAGATAAAAGAGAAGGCCGATGGGACTTCTCTTTTTACTTGTGTGCGTTCCCTGTCAATTCTTTTGCGGGCATAGTATAATAAGGAGAATGTATTTATGAGCGGCCGGTGGATCGTCACTGGCGACAGATAGCTGCGGATCCTTGCGTGATTCGCTTTTACAATGGGAGAGGCACTTCATGATGAGAAAATTATTTAACGCGCTGAGCCAGCTTCATCGAGGCGTCCTCATCTGTGGTGGTTTTGCAGCCTTCATGCTGTTTGGGGCGCTCCTCCTCATGCTGCCCATCTCGCAGACAGGAACGAAGGAAGTCTCCTTCCTGGATGCCCTCTTCATGTCTGTCAGTATCGTCAGCGTGACGGGGATGAGCATGTTTGATCTGAAGACTGACTTTACCATCTTCGGGCAGCTGGTCGTGCTCTTTCTGATGCAGGTGGGTGGTCTGGGGATCATGACGATGATGGCCATGGTCGGCATCTCTCGGGGGCGGAAGATCCGCCTGCAGGAGAGGCTCCTTATCCGGGATTCCTTCAATCTGCAGACACCGTCTGGTATGGTGATGCTGGTGCGCAAGATCATCCTGATGACGCTCTCTATAGAGTTTTGTGCCGGTACCATCCTTGCGGCCTATTTCTTCACACAGAATGGATGGATCGGCATTTATCAGGGCTACTGGCATGCAGTCTCTGCCTTCACGAATTGCGGTATGGATATCATGGGAAATGATGTCGGATTCGCCGGAATGGCAGCCAATCCGCTGGTCAGTACCGTTGTCTGTATCTCGATGTTTCTGGGAGGCGTAGGCTTCATCGCGCTGGATGATCTTTTGAGGCACCATAGCTGGAGCGCACTGACTCTGAACAGCAAATTTATTCTGGTCATGGAAATGATACTGATCCCGCTGGGCGTGATCGTCTATTTTCTTCTGGAGGGCAATAATCCGGCGACGCTGGGACATCTCAGCACGGCTGAAAAGTGGCAGAGTGCCTTCTTCATGTCGATCTCTTCCCGCATGGCAGGCTTCACTCTCTTTGATATCCACGCCATGAACAATGCGACCGGGCTTATCATCATGCTCTTCATGTTCATCGGAGCAGCGCCTGTATCGACCGCCGGCGGCATCCGCACGACCACCATCGGACTTCTTCTGCTCTCGCTCTGGTCATGGATCCGCGGGAGAAAAGATGTGGTCATCTTCCATAAACGGGTCGATCCGGAATGTTTGGTGAAAGCATCGAACGTTTTTACACTGGCGACGGTACTGACCTTCCTCACTGCGATGATGGTCTTCCTCTTAGAGCCTGCGTCCCACTTCGATTTTGAGGATGCCCTCTTCGAAGCTGTCTCCGCCTTCAGCACCGTCGGTTTCTCAATGGGACTCACGACGGAGTGGAATATCCCCTGTAAAATCGTCATCATGATCGCTATGTTCATCGGGCGTATCGGCGTCATGACGCTCGCCGTCACCTTTGCCGGCCGTCCGAAGAGTCAGATCAAGTATCCGAAGGAAAATATAGTCATCGGATAAAAGGAGAGGGGCTGAAACGCTGCCTTCGGGCAGCTCTCCTCTATATCCGATCGAACCATTTATTATTGCATAGAATCATCCATCACGAGGTACTCTCTATGGCAAAGAAATTACAGTTTTTCGTGGCAGGTCTGGGCCGCTTCGGCATCAGTGTCGCCGTCACATTGGAAAAGATGGGCTATGACGTCATGGCCATGGATATCGATGAAGAGGTAGTGCAAGATCTTTCAGATACACTGGGCTACGTGGTCTGTGCGGACTGTTCCGATGAGAAGAACCTGGCAGCCATCGGTGCCGGCAATGCAGACATCGCTGTCGTTTCTGTCGGCGATCTGTCGGCCAGCCTGATGACGACACTGCTTTTAAAGGAAATGGGCGTCAAGAAGATCGTCGTCAAAGCCCTGGATCCCATTCATGGAAAAATGCTGCAGAAGATCGGCGCAGACAAGATCATTTACTCAGAGAAGGAAATGGGTGTCCGCGTCGCGCACAATCTGATCTCCCCGGGCATCGTTGACTATATCGAGATGGAAAACAACATCACCATTCTTTCCATTCATGTGCCGCAGGAGTGGGTGAACAAGAGTCTGATCGATACCGACGTCAGAAGAAAATATAACATCACCGTCGTTGCGATCAAGCGCGGAGGAGATATGTTCGTCAATCCGAGACCGGATATGAACATGAAGGAACAGGATACGCTCATCATTCTGGGAGACTCGGAAAGTGTCAAGCGCGTCACCGAGTCGCTGGAACAGTAAAAGAGGATGGGCAGCCGGCGGGCTGCTCCCATGGCATCGGACCTCTTTCCACCCGAATCCATAGGCAGACTTTCCCCCAGAGGCTTAATCCAATTTTCACATTGAAATCCCTTGTTTTTTTATGGTATCATACATATAATTGACGTTTGTAGGACAGCGCCGCACCTTTTGGCTGCGGTATCAGATAGATCTTTGCTTTCAGTATTTCATCAGTACAGGAGTGATTCCTTTTGGAAAAATTAGTAATTCATGGTGGACATCCCCTGCGTGGACACGTCCGTGTTTCCAGCGCAAAGAATGCCGTTCTTCCTATCATTGTAGCGACACTTTTGCCTGAGACACCGGCATCCATTGTCGATACACCGAATCTCGATGATGTGGTGACCATTTGCAGTGTACTGGAGTCTTTGGGCGTCAAAGTCCAAAGAGAGGACAATGTCCTGACTTTTGATGCATCCGGGGTGAATAAGACCGAAGCTTCTTATGAGCTTATGAGCCGCATGAGAGCCTCTTTCCTGATCATGGGACCGCTTCTGGCCAAGATGGGGCATGCGAAGATCGCGCTTCCCGGGGGCGACATGATCGGCAGCCGTCCGATCGATCTGCACCTGAAAGCCTTTGAAGCCATGGGGGCAGAGATCAATGTAGGCAACGGCTATGTCGAAGGATATGCACCGAAGGGGCTGAAGGGCACGACCATTTATCTCGATTTCCCGAGTGTCGGCGCGACAGAGAATATCCTCATGGCAGCTGCTACGGCAGAAGGCCGTACCATCATTGAAAATGCGGCGGAAGAGCCGGAGATCGTGGATCTCGTGACGTTCCTGAATTCCATGGGTGCAAACATCAAAGGCGCAGGGACGAATATCATCCGTGTCGAAGGTGTCAAGAAGCTGGAAGGCGTCGCTCATACAGTCATTCCGGACCGTATCGAAGCGGGGACCTTCATGATCGCAGCGGCTATGGCCGGCGGCGATGTCGTGATCGAAAATGTATTGAATGAACATCTGAAGCCCCTCCTCGCAAAGCTTGGAGAAGCAGGCGTCAAGGTGATCAAGGATGTCGACAGTGTCCGTGTCATCAGTGATGGGCATATCCGCTCTACGGATATCAAGACGCTGCCCTATCCGGGCTTCCCTACGGATCTGCAGGCGCAGTTCATGGCACTCATGACCGTGGGCAGCGGCGTCAGCCGTATCACAGAGACGGTATTTGAAAATCGTTTCATGCATGCCGGCGAGCTGCAGCGGATGGGGGCTTCCATTCAGGTCGAAGGCCGCTGTGCGATCGTTCAGGGCGTTCCCTTCCTGACAGGCGCCTTCGTCAGAGCGACGGACCTTCGTGCAGGGGCAGCACTGACACTGGCCGGGCTCGCTGCGCACGGAGAGACGGAAGTGGGCGAGCTTCATCATATTGATCGTGGTTATGACCATCTTGTAGAAAAGCTGCAGGGGTTAGGAGCAGACATTGTCCGTGTCGATCGAGACTAAAGCACTGGCGGAGAAGGCGGAGCGTCTGGCGGGGCAGAAGACCCTTCTGGACTGGATCGGCTCTTTCGGCTCAGAAGACATCGGCGTCGATATAGGGACGTCGAATGTAGTGATTTACGTCAAGCATAAGGGCGTCGTATTTCCGGAAGCCTCTGTGATCGCCCGCCACGCCGTGACGAAGGAATTCTTCGCTTACGGTACGAAGGCAGAGGAAATGGAGGGCAAGGCGCCGCGGGACATAGAGATCGTCCATCCGATGAAGCGAAGTGCGATCATCGACTATAACGGGGCGGCTTATCTTTTGAATTCCATCGTGAATCAGTCGTATTTGAAAGGAATGTTCTTTCATCCGCGTCTCATGATGTGCGTGTCTCGGGGAATGGGCAGCGTGCAGAGAAGGGCGCTTTTGGAAGCGGCTGTAGCTATGGGCGCACGGAAGACAGTCCTCATCGATCAGCCTATCGCGGCGATGATGGGTCTCGGGCTCACGGGGGATAACTGTCAGGGAGCGATGATCGTGGATATGGGCGGCGGCTCGACGAAGGTTTCCGTGCTTTCGAGACACGGGATCGTGGTCAGCCATTTCTCGCCGGAGTCCGGACTGGAAATGGATCAGGCCATCATGGCGGCTATCCGCGACAAGTATCATATCCGCATCGGCCGCAAAGAGGCGGAAAGCCTCAAGATCTCGCTGGGCGCCTACTGGGATCTGGATCAGGCACCGCGCGTGGCTGAAACGTATGGCCTTTCCATCGTATCGGGATCGCCGGTCAAGATCGCCGTAACGGCTGAAGATGTGGCGCATGCCATCAATCCGATCCTGTACAGGATTTTCAAAAACATTCAGGATGTGCTGCAGAGGACGCCGCCGGCGCTTCTGGCAGCGATCCGAGAGCAGGGCATCATGCTGGTCGGCGGGGTGTCTCAGCTAAAGGGCATCGATGAGCTGATCACCCGTATCACCGGGATCGCAGCGAAGGTAGCGGAGAGACCTTCCTATGTGAATGCCATCGGTGCCGGAGCTTCGCTCAACTATATCAATGCATTCAGAGACTCACTGCAGGATCTGCACTGAGCAAAAGCGGAACAGATCGCATTCCGTCGACACATACATGGGGATATAACATTCATTTGTTATGTCCCTTTTTATTTTCTTCATGCCAAGAGACAGATAAAATGGTAAAATATAATATACCTATATGTGAATTTTACAACACAGGGAGGTACATCATGAGAAACGCGATGAAAATCGGCTTGGCGCTGGCAGCACTTGTGGCTGCCGGTGTATATAGTGTGTCTGCGGAGGACGTCTCGCAGCAGGCTGTACTGAATGGGACGGTCGTTTCCGTCATAGAGGCAGGCACACCTGTCAAGGAAGGCGATGTGCTTGTCTCTGTGGACTCACTGGTCGGCGGTGTACCGGCGGCGAGAGCCGATCGGGACGGCGTGGTCAAAGAGGTCCGCGTCCAGAAGGGCCAGACGATCGCCAAACAGGACGTCGTAGCGGTGCTGGAGAGCAAATAAAGAAGTCGGCAGTCTGGCATGGTTCCTTCGCTCCCCAGACGGCCTGTCCTTTGCCTTTCATTGGAATCCTGCTGCACCTATGCGGATGTATCCGATGAAATCGCCATTTCTGATTTCAAACTTATATTTTGGTAAGGGGGATCCTATGCCCAATCGGTTTAAAAAGTCAATGAAGCATCTGGCAGCGGCTGTCTGCCTCACGCTTTCCTGCGTGATGCCTTGTGCAGCACAGGAATTTCTTCCTGTGTCAGAAGTACAGGAGGGTATGCATGGCTATGCCAAGACCGTCGTACACGGTACGAAGATCGAGACCTTCGATGTCGATGTGTTGGGGGTTATGAAAGGCAAGGGAGCGACCGGCGGAGATCTGGTGCTGGTGAAAGTATCCGGGCCCGTGATCGATCAGACAGAAGGCATCGCGCAGGGGATGAGCGGCAGTCCGGTCTACATTGATGGGAAGCTGCTCGGCGCAGTGGCGTATGGATTTCCACAGTCCGGCGGACGCATCGGCATGGTGACGCCGATCGGTGACATGCTGAAGCTCTGGACCATCGATGACGGAAAGGACACGGGGCTCACCCCGCCATCCTCCAAAGGGCTGATCCCGCTCACGACGCCTCTCATGGCGAGCGGATACACCCCGGAGGCGATGGATTTCCTCGCAGGGAAAATGCAGGATTTCCACATGGTGCCATTTGCTTCCGCATCTGCCTCGCAGGACGATGTGCCGCAGCCGCTTGAACCGGGAAGTGCCGTCTCGGCAACTATGGTGACAGGCGATCTCAAACTCGGCGCTGTCGGGACGGTCACCTATGTCGACGGCGATCGCATGGTGGCTTTCGGGCATCCGTTCATGAATCGCGGAAATACCGATTATTTCATGCACAATTCCTATATCTTCACTGTCATCCCGAGCAAGAATATCCCCTTCAAGCTGGGGTCCGTCGGTGCGGAAATCGGCACGGTCAATCAGGACCGGGGAGCCGGTATCGGCGGAATGATGGGGAAGCTGCCACACGCTGTCTCGCTTCATGCGTCCGTGACCGATGAAGATACGAAGAAGAAGGAAGATCTCCATGTACGCATGATCCCGAATGAAGCGCTGCTGCCGACCTTATCCGTTACTTCGGTGTACCATGCGATCAGTAATGCCATGGATCGCAAAGGACAGGGGACGGTCGATTTCACCTATACGCTTTACCCGGAGGATATGAAGCAGAAGCCTTTCACCCGAAGCAATATGTACTGGTCGTCCAAAGACATCGCGGAGCGAAGCGTAGATGAGCTCTACAATGTGGTACGGCTTCTCGAGCAGAACCGTTTTGAAAAATATCCTCTCCGCAGCATTATGGTCGACATGCATGTGACGAGTGAACGAAAGACTGCGCAGCTTCTCGATGCCTCGGCGTCTCCGATCATCGTGAGCCCGGGCGATACCATCTATGTACGCGCGCGTCTTTCTCCCTACAGGGGAGAAGTCTTCTATAAGGACCTGACATTCACCGTGCCGAAAGATCAGCCGTACGGAGATATGATCCTCGAAGTCCGCGGCGGCGGTGTCGTGCCGCTCCCCTACCTCATCCAGCAGCAGAAGTTCAATTTGACGGATGAGATCTTAGACCGCATCCGCACGTACAAGGATTTCAATGACCTGCACAGCCGCTTGATGAAGGAAGACCAGAACAATCAGGTCGTCGTGGAGATCCTGGATCCGGAGGTCAGCATGATCTCCAAAGGTGAAAACGGCGGCAAAAAGGCAGAAATACAGGAGAAAAAGGCACCGGAAAATCCAGACTATCTGAAGAATAAGGACGGGCTCAAAGAAGACGGAGAAAAAGAGACTCCAAAGAGCGCCGTCGATACGGACTATGTCATCTATGGTGACGGACAATTCACCTTCAAAGTTCTGCCGCAAGCAGAACGCGATAAAGCACTGAAGAAGCTCGCAAAGAGCAAACAGCAGGCCACCATCGAGATGAGCAATAAGGAAAAAGAGACGCTGGAAAAGAAGGGCGAAAAATCCGCAGATGATGAAAAGCCGGCAGAAAAAGCATCGGTGATGATAGCGTTGTAGCAGGTCGTGACAAGGGATCAGCAGACTTGTGACTGACATCTGCTCTCTGATATTTCCCATATATTCACAGCGAAGCCGCTGGTACTATTTTCCACAGAAAGGAGGCCCTTCCCATGTCGTCATTCTTAGAAACGCTTGGCCGCTATACCATCGGCATTTTTCATCAGCTGGGAGCAGTGATCCTGCTCCTTATGGTGGCGGTGAAAGAGATCGGCGCATTCCGCGGGCGGGAGACGATGAAGCAGTGCCTGGCATTGGGCGTGCTGTCCTTTCCCATCGTGGCATTGACACTGCTCTTTACCGGCATGGTGCTTTCTGTACAGATCGCGGGCGAGCTCACAAAGTATGGCGCAGACTTCACCGTCGGTGCGATCGTAGCCATCGGCATGGGGCGTGAACTGGGACCGGTGCTCTGCGGTGTCGTCCTTGCAGGCCGCGTCGGGGCAGCCATCACGGCTGAGATCGGTACGATGCGAGTGACCGAGCAGATCGATGCGCTAAGGTGCCTTGCGGTGAGTCCGGTGGGGTATCTCGTAGTGCCGCGGCTCGTCGCCTGTATGACGATGCTGCCGCTTCTGACGGTCTTTGGTGTCACCATCGGCGTTGGTGGCGGGATGATCGTCGCTTCGCTCACGCATGGCGTCTCCTCCTATACCTTCATGCACTCCATCCACGTGTACTGCGTCCCTTCTGACCTGTACATCGGCGTTTTCAAGTCGGTTATTTTCGGTATGATCGTCGCGCTTGTCGGCTGTGATCGCGGGATGACCTGTACGGCAGGGGCAGAAGGAGTCGGCAAGGCGACCACCCAGTCCGTAGTATATTCGATTATTATGCTTTTTGCGGCGAATTACCTGCTCTCGTCCATTCTGTTTTGAGGCGTCCTATGATTGATATCAGGCATGTATACCAGACTTTTGGCGATCGTCATATCTTGAAAGATGTCAGCCTTTCCATCAAGGAGGGAGAGACGATGGTCATCCTGGGAGCGTCCGGCTCCGGGAAATCAACGCTCCTAAAGCTCATCATTGGCCTTTGGCGCCCTACATCCGGAAAAGTCCTTGTGAATGGGAAGGATATGGGACAGCTCAGCGAAGAGGAGCTGAATGAGGAGCGCCGCTCGATGGGGATGGTCTTTCAGTATTCCGCGCTCTTTGACTCTCTCAATGTGAAAGAAAATGTAGCCTTTGGTCTGCGTATGCACACGCGGCTTTCTGAAGAAAAGATCGATGCCATCGTGAAGGAGAAACTGCATCTGGTCGGGCTTGATGGGATCGAAGACCTTATGCCGGCGAATCTGTCCGGCGGCATGAAGAAGCGCGTGAGCCTTGCCAGAGCGATCGCGCTCGAGCCGAAGATCATTCTCTATGATGAACCAACAGCGGGGCTCGATCCGATCCGTTCGACCGATATCAGTCTTTTGATCAAAGAGACGCAAAAGGCCCTGCATGCGACGAGCGTCGTCGTGACGCACGACCTGAAGTCTGCGGAAATGATTGCGGACCGCATGGCTTTTTTGTATAAAGGCTCGTTCCTTGCGGTTGGGACAGCTAAAGAATTATATGCATCGAAGGATGAAAGAGTACGGCAGTTCATGAACGGTCTGCCATCGAATCCTGATTTTTTGAAAGAAGGTGATGCCTGATGAAATGGTCGACGGAAGCAAAGGTCGGAGCCTTTGCCCTTGCGGGGATACTCCTCTTTGCCGGGATCCTGATCGAGCTTTCCAGCCTTGTGATCTTTGGAAAGAGCGGATTTCATGTGACCGGCTATTTCAAGGAAGCGGAAGGTATAGAACCGGGAAATCCGATCCACTATGCCGGCGTCGAAGTAGGCATGGTCGATGGCATCACGGTGGAGAACGGGGAAGCCGTTGTGAAGCTGCGTTTTTATCACGATGCCAAGGTGCCGAAGGATGCGGACTTCTCCATCCAGACCAGCAGTGTCATGGGCGGACGCTTCGTGAAGGCCTCCGGCGGTCATCAGGAACGCGGTTATCTGGCAGAGGGGATGAAGGTCGAGGGCAAGTCAGCACCGGGGATCGATCAGGCGATGGATAAGATGGACAAGCTCATCACGTCCGCGCAGACCATGCTCGATGGGATCAATAGCGTCGTCGCAGACCCCTCTTCGCAGAAGCATGTGAAGAACAGCATCAATAATTTTGATGCGATTTCCGAAAATCTCGCCATCCTGACCGCGCAGGGGATACAGACAGCGAGTGAGATCCAGAGCATCACCTCGCAGGTGAATCAGATGCTGTATCAGTTGAATGGAGACGGCAAAGCCACCGGCGATGTGCGCAGGATCATGGACAATATGGTCGTGGCATCGGAGAATGCGAAGGAAATCTCTCAGAATGCCAAAGAGATTTCCGGGAAAATAAATGGATTTATGCAGGGAAATGGTGATTTTGATATATCTGTTTCCGGCGAATTGTTATATAATACTAAGAAGGACGATTTCTCGCCGAATCTCTTCCTCCGCGTGGGGAAAGACTCCTATGGCCTTCTGGGGATAGAATCCATGGGAAATGATCCGGTCTATGATGCGCTCTATGGTCGTATGAGAGGGGACTATGGCGTACATGCCGGTATCATTCGAAACAAGATCGGCGCTGGCGCGGACTATGCGTCCGGGCGTTGGAAATTCTCCGCAGATGTGTATGACCCCAATGATCTCTCTGTCCGCCTGCGCGGACAGTATGCTCTTACGCCGAATCTGTTCCTGACCGGACAGTCCATTTTCCCGCATAACAACCGCGGCGGCGGAGAGTACATCGGTGTGGGATACAATTATTAAATGAAAACAGCGCCCCAAGATGGGCGGTCTGGATACAATGACAACAAAGACATCTGTCTAGAAGGGATGAATGTTGAATGAATACAATGACCTGCAAAATTCTGACTGCTTCTATCGTGCTTGCCCTTTCCTGCGGGCTCGGTGCAGAAGCAAAAGGATCTCAGACGAAGATCATGACGGATCCGTCGATCACACAGAAAGCCATCGAGGCGCAGATGAATCAGACGGTAGCGAATAAAGATGTGAACTTCAATAACATGCTGCTCCAGAAGAATCTGGCGTCTTCCATCACAGAAGCGGCAGCTCCGGAAGCAGCGGCTATGGATATCGACCTCAAAGGTGCGGTCACGACTGCCATTCAGAACAACCGTGACATCACCATCGCAGAGTTGGAGCGCAGAGAAGCGGAAGCCGATGTCAGCGCAGCAGCAGCGAAGAAGAATCCGTCCGTCAGCTACTCCTGGCAAAGAAATCAGTATCCGACCCAGCGCGGTCCGGTGACCAAAACCACCATGAACGGTAATCAGGTAGTCACTACTGTCGTAGGCACGCAGAGCTCCAACCATGGCTATAGCCAGGGGATCAATGTTTCCTGGCCGATTTGGACCTTCGGCAAGGTAGAAGGTGCGATCGATGCCGCACGCTATCAGAAAAACATCGCAGATCTTAAAGTCTATAAGACAGAAGCGGATACGAAGCTCGCGGCCGTGCAGGCGTACTACCAGTACCTCGAAGCGATCAAGCTCGCTGAAGTGCAGGCACAGTCGGTCACTGACTATGCAAGCCATCTGAATAACGTACAGCAGCAGTTCGATGCCGGCATCGTGGCCAAGCTGGACGTACTGTCTTCCAATGTATCGCTCGCCAATGCGAAACAGAAGAGCATTGCAGCGGACAACACCCGTGATGTCGCAGAAGCGAACCTGAACAACATCATGCGTGTCCCGATGAATACGACGCTGAACCCGCTGGATAAGAATTTCCCAGAACCGGAATTTGACCTCACCATGGAACAGGCCATTCTGATGGCGCAGAAATACCGCTGGGAACTCGTCGAAGCAGACTATGGCGTAAAGGCAGCTGAGGCCTCTCTTCGCTCTGCAAAGGCAGGCTATCTCCCGACAGTCAGCGTCGGCGGCGGATACAGCTGGAAGGAAGCCAGCGTGACGGCGGTCGATAAAGATGACTGGGCTGTCCAGGGCGGGCTTTCCTGGTCACTTTGGGATGGCGGCGCTACCCAGGCATCGGTGAAGAAAGCGGATGCCGCGGTCAAAACAGCACAGGAAACGCTCCTGCAGGCGAGAGAAAAGATCGAGCTGGAAGTCCGTCAGGACTACCTGAACGTCCTCTCTTATAAAGAACAGATCCGCGCTGCCGAAGCATCGGTCGCTCAGGCAGAAGAAGCCTATAAGATCGCGACCGTCCGCTACAGCAGCGGCGTCGGCATCAACCTGGATGTCCTCGATGCAGAACTGGCGCTCAATACCGCAAGGACAAATTACATCACCGCGCTCTACAACTACAACATCGGTCTTGCTACGCTGGAACATGCGATGGGCGTACCGGCTGTCATTCACCCGGAATTTGCAAAAGCGTAATTTTTAGTGACTGGTGGCTGGTGACTAGTGACTGGGAGACATCAGACTCGCATATCGTCATTTCGAGCGAAGCGAGAAATCTTTGTCATTCGCGGTCAAAAGGATGATGTCAGGAAACCATAAATGGGAAGCCTGTTAATCGCTGACCTTCGGGCATCGCCCTATTTATACTCCGCGGCGCTTCTGATTTTTTGTGCGCCGCACCAACCCCCTTTGAACCTTTTGAACTTATAGAACCGGTTTCCATCCTTTCATCCCCGAGCAAGGGGCGGCACGCCCCACGGGCTAACCCTGAACCTTGAAACTTTATTTTTACTTTGGAGAACTTGACCTTGACTAGCAGAATCAAATGGTGGATCAATGGTATCGCAGCATTTATTTTCGTCATGCTCTGTATCATTTATCTGCTGATCCGTCCGATCATCACACAGAATCTGGAACCTGTCATCAAAGACGCGGCAGGGGAGCGCATCAATGGCACCCTGACGTGGACCATGATGGATCTGGATCCGAACTATGATCTTTCCTTTACCGACCTGGAGCTGAAGGACACGAAAGGAGAGGTTGTGTTCAAGTCGCCCTCTTTGGCGATCGGATGGTCTGCTTCTGCGCTGTATAACTATGCCTTCAAAGACGGCGGCATCGCTGATGTCGTAAAGACGGTGACTATTGAGGGTCCGGAGGTCCATCTCGCCAAGACGGAAGATGGACTGTGGAATGTAGAGAAGATTCTAAAACCATCGGATTCTTCGGACAACGGTACTTTCACAGGACAGGTCATCGTGAAGGACGGGAAGGCTTCCATCTCTGCACCGGATATTGGTTCGTATGATTTCACTTCGCTGGGAGGCACGCTCGGCTGGGACAGCAAGGGTACGATCACAGGCTCTTTTGCGGGTGAGGCATTTGACGGCCATTTCAAGGGAGACGTGAAGTACACGAATACGAATAACATGGAAATCAGTCTGGAAACGGATCCGGTTTCCCTTACCTCGTTGAAGCCGCTCTTAGAGCAGTTCCCACAGATTTCTTCAAAACTTGATATAGACAAAGGGACAGGACAGGTGACCAGCGCCAAGATCTGGAAAAGTGATGGCGCTGTCGCTTATCATGTCCAAGGCTCTATCAAAGATGCTGCTCTTCGCTATGATCATTTTATTCTGGCTGACGGAGCAGCCTTTTTTGATATTGAAAATGGTGAAGCTGTCATCACCGAAGCAGCCGTAAAGGTCAATGGGCAGACATTCACCGGGGAGGCGAAGGTCCTTTTTGACGTGGACGATCCGATCCTGATGGGACATGTGACGCTGAAGGATATCAAGGCGGAAGAGCTGCTGCCTGAGAAAGGCGCCACCGGAGTTGTTTCCGGCAGCGTAGATATTTCGGGGACGATGGGAGATCCTTTCGTGTCCGGCGAAGCCCATGTGAAGGATGGGCAATATGAGGATCTTTTTGTCAAAGAGGCGAATGTGCGCTTTGTTTATGGAGAGGATCGGATCTCGATCCCCTATCTGAAGGCACAGATGGCGGGCGGTCTTCTGATCGGCGAAGGCTCATATACTATGACAAGCGGGGCCTTCGAAGGCGAAGCAGCCGGAGAGCATATCGACCTTTCTTCTCTTCCGGTCGGGATTTCCGCTTCCGGCATTGTGAGCGGATCGGGGAAGGCGAAGGGCACCTATAAGGAAGGCGCACTGTCTTTGGAAATGGCTTCCGGAGAAATGGATGGCGCGGGTCTTTCGTATGAGAATATGGCAGCTGGCAAGGTTTCCGGCTTTGGCAGTTACCGGGATGGTGACTGGCATGGCGTTTTCTATGGCATGGATCTTTCGTATGATGGGATGTCCATGGATACCCTCTCGGGGGAGGCGACTTCGCGCGGCGGCGTGATGGATATCGCGTATCTGACTGGCACATCTGGCGAAGGCGCATTCACCGTGAAGGGGCAGTATGGACCGTCTCTCTCACTCACAGGCGAGGCATCGTCCATCGACCTTTCTGCGCTTTCCGGCCTTTCAGGGATGGATATGGCTGGACGTCTCTCCGGCCGGTTCGTAGCCAGCGGGAGCAGGGAGGATCCATACGGCGCGGCAGATTTCACAGCGCGGGATGGGGAGATCCGTGGCATTTCCTTTGACCGTATCGAAGGACATGTATCACTCGGAGATCAGCTGGCGACCATCACCTCGCTTCGCTGGGAAGGGCCGGACGGCAAGCATACCGTGAAGGGGACCGTCGGTCTCTTTGCGCCGCACCCTCTCTCACTCACCATCGATACCGACAAGACACGCATCGAGAAATTGCTTGCGCTTGCCGGAGAGGACTACCCGGTGACGGGATGGGTCGAAAATACCATGACCGTCACTGGCACGATGGAAGCGCCGCAGGTGAAAGGCGATTTTCTGGCCTTCGACGGTTCGGTCATGGGTGAGCTTTTCCAGAGCGTCTCGGGCGAATATACCTATGATGGAAATGACATCATCCTAAAAAACGGCCTTGCCTATATCTACGATGGTACAGCCATCGTGAGCGGTACGGTGAAGCCGGATATGATCGATATGGATGTGTCACTCAATGACATCAGCCTTTCGCGGATGCTTCCGGGACGCGGAGCAGACGGCAAGGTCAATATGCGCGGGCATGTATCCGGAACGATGGAAGATCCGGTCTTTGAAGGGACGATTTCCTCCAGGCAGATCTCTGTAGGCGGCACTGCCATTTATATGGCGTCTGCCGGCATTTGCTATCAGAACCATGTCGTAAGCCTTGATGACGGTATATTCAATCAGAAGAATGGCCATTTCGAATGGAGAGGCAGCTATCACATGGATTCCCATACCCTGCAGGGGTTCCTTCGATTTAAGGAATGGAATATCAAGGAGATCATGCGTCTTTTCAAGCTGCCTGAGTCCGCTGCGGATGGCGCTGTCAATGGCGGCATGCAGATCGGAGGGACACTGGAGAATCCCAGCATCGACTTCAAAGCAGATTTCCTGGGAGGACATCTGGGGGATACACCTGTCGGTCAGGGAGCGATCGATTTTTCCTACATGAATGGGGCGCTCTCGATCCGTAAGTTTCATCTTCCTGTAGGAGATGGACTGCTCGCAGCAGAAGGCTCTATGAATAGCGATGGGGAGCTTGCCATTCAGCTCGCAGCCAAAGACATGGAGATGTCCTGGCTGCCGCAGGTATTGGGACGAAGCGATATACGGATGGGCGGTCGTCTGACGGCCGGAGTCGTTCTCAGCGGAAATAAGACATCGCCGGAAGCAGACATTTCGATCGGTATCGAGCATCCGAGCTACGGAGAAATCAGCTTTGACAGCTTCTCTCTGATGGCGAATGCCAAGAGCAATGTCGTGACGCTGCAAAATGCACTGGTATCGAAGGGAAACTATCGTGCAAGTGCCAAGGGCATACTCCCCGGTAATCTTTTCACCGGCAGCACCACAGATGAGGCAGTGCCGCTTTCCGTTGATTTCAATCTCGATCAGGCAGATATGAATATTCTGGCTCTCTTCGGTAAAGCCGTGACGAGTGCGAGCGGCCCGATCAAGGGACATGTACAGCTTGTCGGTGACTATCGTGACCCGGAGCTTAAGGGCAGCATCACAGCAAAGAATGGGGCGCTCGGTCTTATGACCATGAATGAAGTCATTCAGCCGATCGATCTGTCCTTACGATTTGATGGACATCGCGTGACATTTGATGGCAGTGCCTCCTTCGGCGGCGGCGGTGTCACTGCGAAGGGCTCTGCCGACTGGAAAGACAAGGCGATCACGCATTATGATGGGGAAGTGCATATGCATACTCCTTCCATCGACTCTGCCTATTACAAAGGAGCCGTCGATGCTGACCTTTCACTGGGTGAATTCATGGATCAGCTCGGTGTCACGGGCAAGATCTCTATCCACAATGCGACCTGCGAAGTGCCGCTCGCTCTCCTTGCGGAGAGCGGTGAGTCGTCGGCCAATTTCCTGACGAAGATCGACATAGCCATCGGAGACAATGTACGGCTCTACAGCAGCTCGCTCTATGACCTCATGATCAAAGGAAATATTTCGATGATGGGCCATTTCCGCGAACCGATCATGACGGGCCGCGTGAATGTAGAAAAAGGAACGGTCAAGATCAATACCACAGAATTCAAGATCGATCAGGCCAATGCTGTCTGGGGCGGTACCCCCGGCTCCTTCCTGCCTGTCATCCATGCGCGTGCCGATACCAAGGTCGGTCATTACAATATCAAAGCCGAGCTGGATGGACTGCCCGGTGATATGAAGACGACCTTCCACAGTGATCCTGCGCTGAATGATTCGCAGATCATCATGCTGTTGACGCTCCATCAGGATCCGACCAAGGATAAGGATGGCTCGATGCAGGGGGCGCTCTTCAATGCCGGCCTCACCATGCTCTTCGGGAACACGATGCAGGACTTCCTCGCAGATAAGATCGGCCTTGACCTCATCAGCATCACGTCGAACCTGACAGACTACTATGACAACATCGATGATAACAATGACAGCTACTACTACATCAAGATCGGGAAGTACCTCTTCAATGACTTCATGCTGACTGCGACCATGGGAGTGAATAATGAGGAAAAGAGTCTGGGCTTCCATTATGATTTGAATTCGCGCGTCGGTCTCTCATCGTGGTATAATAGTAATCACGACAGTTACATCGGCAGCGATTGGAGCTTTAAGTTTTAGTCCCTAAGCCTGATCGGCTAGGGGCGGAGGTGCGGCTTCGCCGCGATCCTTCGGCGCGAACTCATTTTCCCATTCGCCGCTTGTCAAGCCAACGACTTTCCCTTGGATCACGGAAAATGCGCCAATGATCCGGCAACGCATCTTCCGTTCAGCGCTGATCGGAGGGGAAGGTCTATTTCGCGAAATCCCATTGACATGGAGTACCCATTATTATGCTCGAAGAATACAAAGCCTGCCTGTCCCGTGTGACCTTGCTCAGCCGGGAGGAAGAGCAGGCACTTTGGAAAGAATACAAAGAGGAAGAGGAGATCGACGCGCGACAGCGTCTGATCGAGAATTACCAGCCGCTTGTCTTCAAGGAGGCCGTCAAGTACGGCCTGCAGGAGGCGGTGACGATGGACCTTATTCAGGAAGGCACTGTAGGGCTCATGGAGGCGGTCGAGCGCTATGATCCTTTGGCCGGTGTCGCCTTCTCCCTGTATGCCATCCATCGCATCCGCGGACGCATGCTGAATTTCCTGAATGCCAATAAGAAGGAGATCCTTCTCAAGGACGGGGAAGAAGAGAAGGTCTTCCTTGCACAGGCCATTCCCGACATGGCTTTCGAAAGTGCCGACCGTGAATCGCTGCATGCGGCAGTCGACATGGCGGTGCAGCGACTCTCTGCCAAAGAGCAGGATGTCATCCGCTCGGTCTACCTCGCGGAGCAGACCGCCGCTGAGACCGCCGATGCCATGGGCGTCAGTCAGGCTTACGTATACCGCCTCGAGAAACGCGGTATCCGGCGTCTGCGCGGGATGCTCTCGAAGCTGATCCATGAGAGAAAGTAGGGAATGACGTGGCATAGCGTTTCATGCGGTCCTATTTCCGGCACCGCCTCGTTGCCCCGCTGAACCTATCGGAAAGAGTAAGATGGAACAGAAATCGGATCTCTGCTCCTCGGACCCTGTCAAACATGTCATTCCACCCTGAAAACACTCGAATTTCTGCAAAAATGCTTGAAAATACAAGAAAATGTGAAATAAATAATAAATTTGGATGTTCACTTGTACTTCTAAAACACTGATTATATATAAGAATCATGTAACCAGTCGTTAGCAAAGATCGGAATGATTCCGGTTTTCTCAGCAGGAGGCAGTATGTCGGGGGATACGCTGAAGAGAGTGAAGTCAGTGAAGCGGTGGCTGGAAAAAGCAGAAAATTCCTATTCCAACCATAAAGAACTGACAGGCGAGATGAATCTCATCATGGCGCAGGCAGAGATGCAGCGCCTGAAAGAGGTGAGAGGGACTTCGCCGCGGCGGAAGTGGCTGCTTCGCGGCGGCGCGCTGGCTGTGGCAGGATTGCTTTTCCTCGGCGCCTCTTTTCTGAAGGACAGTTTTTTTGCACCTGCGTCTACTCCGGTAAGACCGGTGGAAACAGCAGTCACGACACCGACTACGGCGGTTGTGCCAGTCGAGGAAGCGGATAAGAAAGCCGAAGAGGTCCCTTCGGTATCTGCAGAGACTGTCACGACAGAACCGGTGGAAACGGATCCGCCAAAGCCAGATCCCGAGGTGGCGGCGCCTGCTAAAGCAGCGCCCGTCGTCATGACGCCCACGCCGGCTCCGGTGGAAGTCTCCGCCGTCACGAAGCCGGAGGTACCCGCCCTCTCCGATCAAGAGATCCAGCGTGTCGTAGGCGAAGCGGGAAGGGCGCTCAGAGGAAATTAATGATAAGAAGGATTCTAGAGGCTCGAAGGGGCCCCTTTTAGGAGCTTCCGTCCTGCACCGAATCCATCAATCTCAATGTTATTTAAGGAAATCAAACGTTTTGGCAAGTATGCCAGATACCCATCTGTATTTCCATAAATATATAGAAATTCACCATCCAGTACATGAGGAGGAATTTACGATGACAGCAACATATAAGAAAGCACTGCTTGCCTCTGCGATCCTGCTTGCGCTTTCCGGCGCGGACGTCTTTGCGGAAGCACCGCAGATGACCGGCCCACAGAACGGCATGTCCCAGAGCTCCATGATCGACGTGAAGAGTGGTAAGGAAGCGGGCAAGACCGGTGAGATCTCCGACCAGACGGAAAAAGCGGAACCATCCATGGAAGTGAAGGAATCCCACCAGACCGTCGCAGTGGGCGATGCCTCGCTCTATCTTTCGGCGGACGATGACGCAGCCATCGAAGCACATACAGGCAAGACCATCGCGCATGTCGACTTCGACGGGATCCCGGAAGAAGTCAAGACGAAGCTGTCCCCTCTTCTGCAGAGCAAACCGGGCAGCACCATCACGGCTGAGGGCATCCGCAATGATGTGGCATCTCTTGGCTCGACAGGTGTTTTCTCTCAGATCCGTCCGAATTTCAAGGAAATCCCCGAAGGCGTGGATCTCACCTATGGTCTTGTCACAAATCCCATCGTTCGTGATGTGGAATTCACCGGCAATACCATCTTCACCTCTGACTACCTGAAGTCCATCCTGCAGGTGCCAGAGGGCAGCGTCCTGAACTTCGTCCTCGTGAACCAGAAGCTCAAGGAGATCGAAGATGCCTACCTCAAGCAGGGCTACATGCTCGTCTCCATCCCGAATGTGGAAGTGACGCCGAAGGGCATCCTGAAAGTCCATATTTCCGAAGGCGTCATCGAAGATATCCAGCTCGTCGGCAATGATAAGACGAAGGACAAAGTCATCCTCCGCGAACTCAAGATGAAGAAGGGCAAGCCCTTTAATAAATTCCAAGCAAGCCGCTCCATGGAAAGACTCTATAATCTGGGCTACTTTGAAGATGTCAACATGAAGCTGCTCCCCGGCAAAGAAAATGAACACAATGTCGTCATCGAGATCGATGTTGTCGAGCAGAAGACCGGTGTCATCACTGTCGGCGCCGGCTACTCGGACTCTGACGGTACAGTCGGCATCATCGAGCTCGGTGATACGAACTTCCGCGGCACAGGCGATAAAGTCAATTTCCACTGGGAATTCGGCGGCGCCGGCGACGGTAAGAACTATACCATCTCCTACACCCGCCCGTGGATCAATTCCAACGGTGACTCCCTCGGGGCTTCCATCTTCAACCGCATCTATGAATACGATGACTATGATTCGAACGGTGATACCGTCGCAGAATACGATAAGAGAAGAAGCGGCTGGAACCTCACCTGGGGACGTCAGAATGGCGAATATCGCACGAACTACTTTGCATTTGAAAGTGCGAAGGAAAAATACGATGACCATGACGGTTTCGAATGGGGCAGCGCAGCAACTGACCGCTTTAAGAATTATAAGACGGAAGGTTATAATAGCGAGGATGAAATGAAAAAAGCTTGGCGTGGCGCTATCGATGATAATTTTGGTACCACGAACAGCTTCACCTTCACGCATGTCTTCGATAACCGCGACAACTACTTCAATGCCAGCAAGGGCCGCCGCATCTCCTTCTCTACCCAGTGGGGCGGACATGGCCTTGGCGGCGACTATGATTTCTACAAGTTCACGACAGAAGGCCGCTTCTACAAGGGGCTTGGCAATGGTCACATCCTTGCGCTCCGTCTGCAGGGCGGCTACATCGACGGCGATGTCTCTTACGGGAACCTCTTTGACCTCGGTGGTTCGAATACCCTTCGCGGCTATGAAGATGACCAGTTCAAGGGCAAGAAAATGTACGCGGCGACACTGGAATATCGTTTCCCGATCGCCAAGAAAGTACAGGGCGTCCTCTTCACCGATGGCGGCAGCACTTGGGGCATCGATAACGGACAGATCCCGTGGTATGAAGATGATGATGGCTTCCAGTGGTCTTGCGGCGTAGGCCTGCGTCTCCAGACCCCGATCGGACCGATCCGTCTTGACTATGGCCACGGTGATAAGAATAAATTCCACTTCAGCTTCGGCACACAGTTCTGATTTGAATGCGAAATGAGAAATGGTGGTGCGGTGCAACATGCATAAAGCGCCGCAGCTCCGATTTTTCCCTCTTTCCGCTGGAAGGAGGTGCCCGCAGGGGCGGAGGTGGGTTCGGAAATGTTCTTCGTTGCACCTGCTGAATCCATTTGCACCTGCGGAACCTGGCCACATTCTGCTAGGGAAACACTGATTAAATCGTTGTCAGATTTCATTCTTGGATTTTTATACAGAGCAAGGAATCATCTGACGCGAATAGCGAGCTATGTAAGGAGGATGATGACGAAGCTATGTATAAAAAACCATATGAAATTCGACTCTGCGATTTAATCAGCGTTTTCCTAGCTATCCACTGATTTTCCGAAGGAGGAGCCATGCATTCTTCCTTATTTCATTCGATGACTCGAGCAGGTCTTGCCCTGCTCGTTTCGTCATTCCTGCTTCCTGCCGGGGCAGATGCGGCACCGATCCGTGAAGTGAGCGTCTCCGTCACGGGAGCGGGCGGCATGCCGCCCGCTGTGGAGAAGCGGATCACGGCGAGCATTTCTGCCATAGGAAACCGCATCCTTGTCGGCAAGGATGAGAGCCTCTTTCGCTCGCACGAGAGCGAGTACGATAAGGTCCTTGCAGACATCGTGAATCGTGTGGTCGTGGGCTATGTGGTGGATGATATATCTGCCTCTTATGGAGAAAAGACAGCGCTTCATGTATCGCTCACTCCCGTCGGGCAGATGATCCGCGAGGTGGAGACCGAGATCGATTACGGGAATCTGTCTCCGGAAGCGGCAGCGCTGGTGAAGAAGGACAGCGCCGGTGTACCGCTCCTTATGAGTCAGCTCCTCTCGGGGCTTCCCGTCGATTCGGTCGGCTGGGCGGAGAGTGTCTCTGAGTCAGCCGGGCGAGAGCTTCTTAAGGAGATCCTCCCGGAATTTACTGCCAACTTTGAGGTGACCTCGGGGGAGAAGACAAAAGTGCGGATCTCCCTCATTCCGCAGGGGACGATCGTCCGTACCGGAAAGCTCACCCTGCACAAGACCACCATTCCGCACCTTCTGATGCTTCGCGCGGTGAATGAGACGGAGCATGCTCTTCGAAGTCTTGAAGGACTTCCGCTCGCTTTTGTCGCCCGCCATCAGAAGGATCTGGCTGCCTCGATGAATGACATCCTCGCCAAGGACCCCTTCATTGAAAAGTATGGCATAGAGACAAAGGCCTATCTTTACCCGGGAGAGATCACAGAACTCAAAGTCGATGCACTGACCGATCACTGGATCATTCGCACGGAAGCATGGATGGATGCCGGGCGCGATGGAAATCGCAATACGGCGATCGAAGGCATGCTCGGGCATTTTGTGGGCAGGAACAATGTGATCTTCGGCGAGGCCCGCTTCTACCCCGGCCCCGTCGACTGGAATGTCTATGGCGGCTGGTACCATCACTTCGGACGCGTCATGGATCTGGGCTATAAGTATGATTTCGTAGAAAACAGCCACCATGCCTTTGGTCAGATCCCCTTCGGCGAGAACTTCGCCCTGCGCTATGACCGTGATTTCAAGAAAAAAGAGAATGAATATGGATTTTCCTATAAGATCCATAATTACATGACGATCGAATATGTGTATAATGATGAAGAAGGCAAATGGCTCCGGCTGATTGCCAATTTATAAAAGAGGAGAGTAACCTATCATGATGACAACTCTTGGGAACAAGAAAAACGTAAAGATTTTTTCCTTCGCTTTGGCGGGCGTATTCATCGCCTCTGTGGCAGCGATGGCGGTGGTATCCATGGGTGATACAGCGAATGCCGCTCCGACCTCTGACATCGGCGTCGTTGACCAGAGGGAAGTGATCTCCGCGAACAGTACCCTCGCAGCGAACTACCAGCAGAAGATGAAAGAAACGGCAGATGAAATGCAGAAAGACTTCGATGCGAAGTCAGAAGGCATGAGTGATGCAGAAAAAGAAAAACTCTTCGCTGACATGCAGCAGCAGTTCAATCAGAAGAGACAGGCCATCGAGAAGGACATGGACGATCAGGTGACCGGCGCTGTGAAGTCCGTCGCATCCAAGAAGGGCCTTGCTCTTGTCGTCGATAAATCTGCTGTCATTTACGGCGGCACAGACATCACGAAGGAAGTCACCGATTCCCTTTCGAAGTCTCTTTCTTCCGCTGCTTCCTCTTCCGCAGCATCCGCAGCTTCTTCAGAAAGCAAAAAATAAGGACGTCTCATGAAATATAGAAACTGTGTATACACCATGGCGGCTGCCCTCCTCGTGGCGTGCTCCCTGGCGGTAAGTGGATGCAGCGATAAAAAAACCGAGGAGCCGGCGCCACCTGCCGTTTCCTACGGCGTGGTCGACTTGGAGACCCTTGTGAAAGCCCATCCGAAATACAGTACATATTTCCGCCTCGAGACTGAGTACAACCATCTCCTTGATCAGTACCAGAATGAACGAAACAAGCTCATTCACATCGCATCTCAGCAGCAGCACATCAAGGCCGCGCTCTCCGATCAGAGTCGGCGCATGGCTGCCGAAAATGAGTGGAAGACGAAGGTCAAGGCAAAAGAAGACGAATTGAATGACGGCCTTGCAAAACTCTACAAGACCATCAGCGAAGCGCACGAGAAGGACAGAACCTTCACGCCCGATGGCCTCACTGACGAAGAACGTGCCGAGATGGCGAATCTCCAAATGAAGCTCACCGTACTCGGTGTCACCGGCTTCGAAAAGGAAGAAGTCAAGAAGCGCCTCCATGATCTGATGGACCTTCGCACCGAGCGTGCGAAGATGGATACCATCGGCTGGACAGAGGACGAAGTGAAAACGATGAAAGAGGCAAAAGAAAAAGCATCGAAGGAGCTCGCTGACTTTTCAGAGAAGACCGCGAAAGACATCAAGCAGAGCCTCGCGGAGGAAACGAATGTCGATGAGCCTCTTTCAGAAGATCCCATCGACCCATCCTGGAACGAAGACTGGCAACAGAAGATCGATGCCAAGCAGAAAGAGATGGCCGCCGTCAAGAAAGAAATTATGGAAGACATCCGGAAAGAAGCTGCCCGCGAGGCCTCTGACAAGCACCTTTCCATGATCTTCTCGAAATACAAAGCCAATATCCACGCCGAAGACGTGACGGGGGATATGGTGAATCGTATAGTCAATATCACCAAGTAGGAGGAAATCGAATGGCTATGTGGAAAAAACTGGCCTGTGTAGGACTCATTGGCGCAGCACTCGCCTTTGCCGGCTGCGGCAGTGAACATAAAGTGGCAGTCATCGACTACCAGAAACTGGAAGCTTCCTCTCCGAAGATCCAGTCTATCGAGAAAGAAATCAACGATAAAGATAAAGAAATCAGAGACCGCCTGGATCAGGACTCCCAGAGCGGACTCTCCGATGAAGACATGCAGAAGAAAGTCCAGTCCGCTCAGCAGGAGCGCATGATCTTCATCCAGAGCAAACAGAAACAGATCCAGTCCATGGTCGAGTCTCAGGCAGCCCAGATCGCGAAAGAAAAGGGCATCGGCATCGTCATGCATAAGAGAGCCGTACCCGGCGGTGCCGTCGACATCACCGATGAAGTGATGGCAAAGATCGATGGCACATCGAAAGCGGCATCCGGCGCTGCTTCGTCCGCATCTAAGTGAGGTCCATCATGAAAAAAACAGCAGGTGAAATCGCTGCCCTGATCGGCGGCACTCTCTATGGGGACAGCACGGTCTTGATCGACGACGTCGCCAGCGCAGAAAGCGCTGGCCCGTCACAGGTGACCTTTGCCCGCGGTGTCTACGCCGAGCACATCGAAGAAATGCAGGCAGGTGTCATCCTGGTCGATGAACTCCCTGCCCACTACACGAAGAATCTCATCGTCGTCCCCGATGCCCGCCGCTCCTTTGGCGAACTCATCGAAGTTTTCCGTCCGGAAAACAAATGGGAACCGGGCATCCATGAGACTGCCGTCATCAGTGAAAAAGCCCTGATCGGCAAAGACGTCACCATTATGGCGTATGCCGTCATCGAAGAAGGCGCTGAGATCGGAGACGGCTGTGTCATCTACCCGTACTGCTACATCGGAAAGTATGCGAAGCTCGGCAAAGACTGCGAGCTGAATCCGGGCGCTGTCGTACATGAAAACAGCATCTTAGGCGACCGCGTCGTCCTTCGTGCGCATGCCGTCGTCGGCGGTCAGGGCTTCGGCTTCTCCACTGACGAGGCAGGCCACCACCATCACATTCGCCAGCTCGGCCGCGCTGTCATCAGAGACGACGTCGAGATCGGTGCCTGCTCCACCGTCGACAACGGTGCGATGAATAACACCATCGTCGGCAGCGGCACCAAGATCGATAACCTTTGCCATCTGGGACATAATGTCGAGGTCGGCCAAGACAATTTCCTCTGCGCGCAGGTCGGCATCGCCGGCAGCACCAAGGTCGGCGATCACGTCATCATGGCCGGACAGACTGGCGTGAATGGCCATATCACCATCTGTGACAATGCCGTCTTCGGAGGGAAGACAGGCATCATCGGCACCATCAAGACCCCAGGCACCTACCTGGGCTTTCCGGCGAGGACCCACGCCCAGTGGGGGAGAGTCGAGGCTGCACTCTCGCATCTGCCGGAGCTGATGAAAAAGATTCGCCGTCTGGAAAAGCAACTCGCTGAGAAAGAAGAAAAATAAAGTTCGCTTGAACGCATGTAAAAACCACTGAGTCAGTATCTCGGTGGTTTTTGCTTGATTAGCAATGCAGTGCATTGCTTTTTCCCAACCATGATGCCTTATCGGCGTCACTATGAATGAAAGCGATTGGAACATACGCTCTATGTGCTTAATAGGGGAAAATATGTAGCGACATCCTTCAGGAGAGGTCACACTTTCTACTAAGTACACTTCGCACATATGATGTTTCTTACCACTCAGGATAACGAAATACCCCATGAAGTTATATGCGGATTGGGGTACTTATGAATCGTATGCTCCGTCCCTTTTTAAACCCGGTGAATCCGTTTAACCTGACGATCCACTTTCATAGTAAAGAGGAAGAGTCGAGATGGACTGCATCATTTAACAAAATATATTCAAAAATCAAGTAAAAAGACTTTATAAATTTGTCACAAAATAACTGGTTATTCCGTTGAATGCAGTCGTGGAAAGCACTATAATGTGGCATATGCAATCTGATTGACAGTTTCATAAGGAGGATTCTTTTAATGTTTTCATTTTTACAGTCGTATAGTGAGCATCGATTTCATTTGCGCGAACTTCATACAGATATCGGTACGGAGGTGATCGCTGGGCTGACGATTTTCGCTACGATGGGGTATGTACTGGCCGTTGTTCCGCGCATGATGGCGGAGGCTGGTCTGCCGCAGGGAGCGGTGCTCACCGCGTTGGTTCTGATGATATTTCTGACAACGGTAGCGATGGGACTATATACCAATCGCCCCTTTGTATTAGCGCCAGGCATGGGAAGCGTTGCGATTTTCTCTATTACGTTGGTGCAGCTCCAGCACGTATCGATCGGGATTGCCAGTGCGATAGTATTTCTAAGCGGTGTTTTATTCATTCTGGTGACACTACTCGGCGTGCGAGAAGCCATCATACTGGTCATTCCGCGTGGTATTAAGATTTCTATCAGTGCAGGTGTTGGCATGTTCCTTGCCGTTATTGGCATGCGAAATGCCAAGCTACTTGCAGCGAATTCGCAGAAAGTGGCGCTTTCTTTCGGTGATCTCACGCAGCCGGCTGTCGTCCTGGCAGTCATGACATTTGTTATTCTTCTTGTTTTAGAAACGCGAAAAGTGCGTGGCGCGGCGCTTATTAGCATCGTGGCCGGCACGGTGCTTGGTATTCCGCTGGGGCTCACGCACCTGCCGCAGTCGATTTTCTCCGTACCAGATGGCATTGGTCCAGTTTTTATGCAGTTTGATTTATTCGGTGCACTCGATGTGAAATATCTGCCATACCTCTTTGTATTCTTTCTGCCGGATTTCTTCTCCAGCTTTGGCACTGCCATTGGCATTGGAGGCAAAGCTGGTTTTCTGGATGAAAATGGCGATTTGCCGCACATTGACAAGGTCTTTCAGATAGACTCCATCGCAGCTACGATCGGCTCTTTTTTTACCATCCCTGTACTCATTACGTATCTTGAGTCCGGTGCAGGAGTCGAGGCAGGCGGCCGTACGGGTCTTACAGGCATCACCACGGCCTGTGCATTCCTGCTTATTCTCGCGGTGACACCGATCGCGCTCATGATTCCGGCGGCGGCGACGGCGCCGATACTGATTTATGTCGGAGTCAGCATGATGAGCGGAATGAGAAATCTGGATTACAATGATATCTGCGATTATTTTCCAGCCTTCTTTTGCATTGCATTTACGGCGTTCACCTTCAACATTGCGAATGGCATTTCCGTCGCTTTCATTGCATATGTCATCATGAAAGTAGCGGCTGGAAGAATGATGGAACTAAATAAAGGACATTACCTTCTAGCCTTGCTGCTAGCGTACTATTTCTATGCGATGGCAGGAATGAAATAGTAGCTGACTACGAACCCATAAGGGATACTAAAAGGAATAGATGTTTGATTGTTGTCAGTTGCATGGTTCAAACAACTAAGGAAACGCTGATTCAATCGCAGAGTCAGATTTTATATGTATTTTTATTACATAGCTTCGTCATTACATTCCTTAAATAGCTCGATATTCGCGCCCCCTGATTTCTTGCTCTGTATAAAAATCCAAGGATGAAATCTGACAATGATTTAATCAGTGGTTTCCTAACAACTATATCTACCTTTTTACATCTATCACATCAGAAGAAGAGAAAGGAAGCACCTAAATCAATGGATATTAATTATTTACTGGTGAATGGTCATGTGTACAATGCTTATCTGAAACGATTTGTGGATGCCGATGTGGCCATCAGCGGGAACCGTTTCTGCTATGTAGGGAAAAATGAGCTGCCGATCCAGCCGAAGCAGGTCATCGATGTATCTGGGAAATACCTCATTCCTGGACTTGTCGACTGCCATATGCATATAGAGAGTACGATGTCAGCGCCACGCACGTTCATGCACGGAGCGGTAAGAAACGGCGTAACGACGCTTATTGCCGAGCCTCATGAGATCGCAAATGTCTTCGGCCTCGAAGGTATCCGTGCGATGCTCCGCACCACGCAAGAAGGTCCGTGTGAAGTCTTTATAGCTATTCCAAGCTCTGTGCCGTCGACCAATGAACAGCTCGAAACGACAGGCGGCATCATTGATAATGATGCCGTGGAAGCACTGATGCACACCGATCATGTAATTTGTCTTGGCGAAGTCATGAACTGCCATGATCTCATCCAGCATCCGGAAGGAAAGACAAGCCGTTTGATTCGTCAGATCCGCTACGGATGTCCGTATTTTCCCCTAGAAGGGCACTGCCCGCGATTCGAGGGCTGGGAACTTGCGCAGATCCTCATGAGCGGTGTGAATTCAGACCACACCGACCAAAGTCTGTCCGGCCTTAAGCAGCGGATTGAAAATGGCATGTTCGTACAACTGCAGGATAAAACACTCAAACCTGAGTTTTTGCAATATTTAAAGGAAAACCAACTTTTCGAACACTTCGCACTGGTGACAGATGACACCATGCCGGATGCCTTCATGAAGCGCGGACAACTGAATTACCTGGTCAAGAAAGCGATGCACCTCGGCCTCACGCCCGAGCAAGCGATCTATGTATCGACTTTTACCCCGGCACGGCGCATGGGATTTCGCGACAAGGGCAGCATCGCTCCAGGAAAGATTGCAGATTTTGTCATTCTTTCCGATGTGCGTGAATTTGCGATCGAAAGCACCTGGTGCCAGGGAAATCGTGTCTACCAAAAGGGCGATCCATGGCCGGAAGAAGAACGGGACACCTCCTTCCCTGAAAAATTCTATCATAGCGTCCATGTATCAGCGAAAAAAGAATCAGATTTCATCTTAAAAGCTCCGATCGAAGAAGGGAGCGTGATCTGTCGCATCCTGGAAGTACAGCCGCACACCACCTTTGTCAAAGGAAAACAGGCAGAGCTTCCTGTGCATCATGGAGAAGTCGACTGGGAACACAGCCCGTACAATCTCGCCGTGGTCTTTGAACGACACGGGAAAAATGGCGGACACGGTCTGGCTCTGGTCGGCGGATGCGCGATGAAGGAAGGCGCCGCGGCTACCACGTATGCACATGATCATCATAATCTCCTTGTCATAGGGCAGACGAAAGAAGATATGAAAGAGGCCGCAAATGCCGTCATACATGCACAGGGCGGCTATGCTGTTTCTGTGGAAGGGAAAGTGCAGGCCTTTGCACCGCTTCCCATAGCAGGAATTCTCTCTGACCGGCCGCTCCCCATTTTGGGGAGACAGATGGCGCAAGTCCATCGCGTGCTTTCCGAATGTGGTTATGAGAATGACAACATTATCATGTCGCTCAGTACCCTATCTCTTCCTGTGACACCATTCTATAAACTGACTGATAAGGGAATCATTGATGTAGAACATGGAACAATCGCTCCACTCATTCTAGGGCAACGCTGATTCAATCGCAGAGTCAGCTTCTACAGGAATTTTATACATGGCTACGTCATAGCCTTCCTTAAAGAGCTCGCTATTCGTGTCAGTTTTATTCCTCACCATATAAGAAAGAATCCAAGAGTAAAACCTGACAACGATTTATTCCGTGTTTCTTTAACATGTATTATCCAGGGAGACAAAAGCAAAGCCTAACAATGCTTTTATAAGTTTTTTCTAAAAAAATACAAAATAATGATAATGATGGTTTATACTGACTTTTTAATGAATATGCAATCATGCAGCAGGAGATAAAAGTTGATTCTTCCTTTTTTTATAAACTTCTATGATGCCTAAAAAAGCAAATAGATGTTGACAAAATTTAGGGGGGGGTAGTACTATCTAATTACATAGTATAAGGCTTCGCGTAAACATGAAACCTTAATCACTATTATCTGACCAACATTTTGGGGTTAGCCCTTCATGAAACAACAGAAGAAATCAAGGAATGCTGGGAAACTGAAGAAAGGTGGGGGGGTGACGCTCTTAGGAAAGAGAGTCTGTGATCATCATTTTACACTGTATTTAAAGGGAAGAGAGGATATATTATGAATCGGATCTACAAAGTTGTTTGGAGCAAAGCGAAGAACTGCTATACTGTGGTTTCTGAGATTGCGAAAAGACATGGAAATGGAAACCGTGCACGTACATGCGCTGCCGCTTTTTTAGCTGCATTTGCTCTTACTGGCGTTATGGGAATGAGCGAGGTACAAGCTCTTGATGCCAATGTTGTTAATGCCAATACACTGAATGCCAAATATAATCTCAACGTAGGTGAGATGGCAGGGAATGGGTCCATGCCGTTCTTTGTAGACAGCAACGGTGCATTCCATGCAGCCGCTAAGGAATTCTCTGTAAATAAAGACGGCAAAGTAACCGCAACCGCAGGCGAAATCGGCGGAGTCACGATCAAAGAAGGTAATATCACAGGGGTCAATGCGATTAATACCAGTGCGATTAATACCAATGTCCTGAACTCAAAATACAACCTGTCCGTAGGTACTGCAAATGAAAACGGCACCATGCCGTTCTTCGTAAACAGCAACGGCGCATTCTATGCTGCCAACGGTAAATTGGTTGTAGATAAAGACGGCAACGTAACCGCAGGCAACGTAGTTCTGAATAATGGTGTACACATCGGTCATTCCGCACTGCGTGACGGCGAGCTGTTCGTAGGCGATGCAAGCGGTAGCTACAGCCAAATCACTCCGAAATCCGCTAAACTTGGTCAGGTAACTATCGATGAAAAAGGCAACATTGCCGGTGTAAACTCTATCCAGACCAACGCACTGAACGCAAAATACAACCTGTCCGTAGGTACTGCAAATGAAAACGGCACCATGCCGTTCTTCGTAAACAGCAACGGCGCATTCTATGCTGCCAACGGCAAATTGGTTGTAGATAAAGACGGCAACGTAACCGCAGGCAACGTAGTTCTGAAAAATGGCGTATACATCGGTCATTCCGCACTGCGTGATGGCGAGCTCTTCGTAGGCGATGCAAGCGGTAGCTACAGCCAAATCACTACTAAGGGTGCTAAGCTGGGCAAAGTAACTGTTGCTGAAGACGGCAAGATTTCCGGCGTAGCAGCAGGCGCAGTCACTGCTGATTCTACTGACGCAGTAAACGGCAGCCAGCTCCATGCAGTAGCAACCGAAGCGGGCAAGCATAGCAAGGTTGTCAATGGCAGCAACATCAATGTAGAAGAAGCAGAAGTCAACGGGCAGAAGATTTATAAGGTTGGACTGAATGATGATGTTCTCCTGGGGAAACCTACTGGCAACAACGTCAGCATTAGCGGAACAAATGGGACGATTGAGACAACTGGTCATATCGCGACCAAGGACCGCATTATTGCAGATAAGGGAGCTCAGCTTGCTGGTATCAACGTCAGTGGTAATATCATTTCCAATGGTGCGGCTAGAATCGCGCTGTATGGTGATTCCGGAGTAGCAGGAATGGTGAATGGTAAAGGCGCTTCCCTTTATATGCAGGATGGCAACACCGTCATCAATCAAAAAGTTGCTATTGATCAGAATGGCAAGATTTCCGGCGTAGCAGCAGGTGCAATCACCGCTGACTCTACTGATGCGGTAAATGGCAGCCAGTTGAAGCAGACCAATGACAATGTGGCTCAGAACAAGGCAGATATTGCTCAGAACAAGGCAGATATTGCTCAGAACAAGGCAGATATTGCCCAGAACAAGGCAGATATTGCCCAGAACAAGGCAGATATTGCTCAGAACAAGGCAGATATTGCTCAGAACAAGGCAGATATCGCTCAGAACAAGGCAGATATCGCTCAGAACAAGACAGACATTGCCCAGAACAAGGCAGACATTGGCAAGTTGGATAACCGAGTCACGAATGTAGAGAATCTTGCTAAGCAGCATACCACCGTTGAAGCAGGCAATAACATCACTGTGACGGAAAGCACCAATACAGATGGTGGCAAAAAATATACCGTAGGTATGGCAAAAGATATTACAGTGGATAGTGTAAAAGTCGGCGACAAGACCTATGTGAGCAAGGACGGCTTGAATGCCAATAATCAGACCATCACGAATGTAAAAGACGGAAAGATTGAGGAAGGCTCCAAGGATGCCGTGAATGGCGGACAGCTGTATGCGACAAATCAGCTGGTAAAGGAGAATGCTAGCAATATTTCGCTTCTTGGTAATTCGATCAATAAGCTGGACAATCGTGTGGACAAGGTCGGTGCAGGGGCAGCTGCTCTCGCCGCACTCCATCCGCTCGATTTCGACCCGGAGGATAAGTGGGACTTTGCAGCAGGCTATGGCAACTACAGTGGTGCAAGTGCCGTGGCGCTCGGTGCATACTATCGCCCGAATGAAGACACGATGTTCTCTGTCGGTGGTAGCTTCGGCAATGGAGAAAATATGGTGAATGCAGGCGTAAGCCTGAAACTCGGTCAGAGCAACCATGCACCGACTTCCAAAGAAGCTGCTATGGAGAAAAAGATCAGTTCTCTTAGTCAGGAAGTAGAAGAGCTGAAGGCTGCAATCGCTGATCTCCGCGCAGCGCAGACGAAAGCAAAAGACGCAACAGAAAAAGACGCACAGAAGAAATAAGCTGGGGTTGACGACCGCATTTATTCTGGCGTAAATATGAAAGTTGGCAGAAAAGACGTAAAGACTTTTTCTGCCAACTTTTTTTATGATTATGTAAGGAAATGCTGATTCCATGGTAGAGGCGGGTTTTAGAAGGAGCTTTATACATGGCTTCGTCATCACTTTCCTTACATGGTTCGCTATTCGTGTCAGATGATTCCCTGCCTTGTATAAAGATTCAAGAGTAAAATCTGACAATGATTTAATCAGCGTCTTCTTAGCATGGCTAAATTTGAAATTTTCAGAAATTTTCAAATTTCATACGAAAGTATGGTACAATAATAGAGTATGTAAAAAAGGGGGATGAGGAAGCGGTATTCATGTATTGCTCATCGGGGAAGGTTCCTATTGGATCTCGATCCCCGGTCATCAGTCACTAGTCACAAAGTCACTACAACCCCTAAGGAGGTCTATAATGGCAAAAGATTATTCATTCGACGTGGTATGCCGCACGGATCTGCAGGAAGCGGCAAATGCTGTGAATCAGGCGTCCAAGGAGATCGGCACGCGCTATGATTTTAAGGGCAGCAAGAGCTCGGTCACGCTTGACGAGGACAAGATCACGCTGATTGGCGATGATGATTTCAAGCTGAAGCTGGTGAAGGATATCATTCATGGAAAGCTCGTAAAGCGCGGGATCTCCCTCAAGAATCTGAAGGAAGAGAAGAAGGAAGCGGCAGCTGGCGGGACGGTCCGTCAGGTACTCTCGCTGCAGAACGGGATCTCTTCGGATATGGCGAAGGATATCGTGAAGCGTGTGAAGGCTTCGAAGATCAAGGTCGCTGCCAAGATCAATGGGGATGAGGTGCGTGTATCGAGCAAGGATAAGGATTGCCTGCAGGAGTGCATCCAGTTCCTGAAGCAGCAGGACATTCCGGCGGATCTGCAGTTTGTGAATTACAGATAAGCAGGCTCTGCGGGGGCAAGGGCTTCGCAGGTGTGACGAGGCTGCACTTTCTGAATGGTGCGGTGCAGCATTTTCGTTACATCGAGAACCGAATGAACCCGTTGAACCTTTATGTATGGGAGGAGTTATGAACGCAGAGGAAATGATGGCGAAGACGCTCCGGGAAGGGCATACCACCGGCGCAACGGCGACGGGGGCGATGAAGGCAGCGATCTTGGCTATGCGAGGAGAATTTCCAAAGCAGGTGACGGTCCTTTCGCCGCAAAGGACGGAGCTCACGATCCCGGTGGAGTCGGCCGAGGCGCATGGGCGGACGGGCATCGCGACTTGTCTTAAGGATGCGGGCGATGACCTGGACTGTACACATGGGACGCCGATCGTCGTGACCGTAGAACTGGTGGATACGCCGGGTCTTACGCTTCGTGCGGGGAAGGGCGTCGGTACGGTGACGAAGCCGGGGCTGCAGGTGAAGGTGGGACGACCCGCCATCAATCCGGGCCCGCAGATCATGCTGCGTTATGTGTATGAAGAGCTCATCGGTAAGGATCATGGCTGTATCGTGACGGTTTCTATCCCGAAGGGGGAGGAGCTGGCAAAGCAGACGCTGAATCCTTCGCTGGGTATCGTCGGCGGGATCTCGGTCCTGGGAACGACAGGGATCGTGAAGCCGATGAGTGAGGAGGCGTACAAGAAATCGCTGGCGCCGCAGGTGCCGGTGGTCTATGCGAGCGGGATCCGCACGGCGGTCCTTTGTCCCGGCCGTATCGGTGAGACAGCGGCGAAGATCATGGGTATTCCATCGGATGCGATCATCGAGACGAGCAATTATATCGGCTTCATGATGGAGCAGTGTATCGCAGGCGGTTTCCAAAAGATGCTGCTCATCGGCCATATGGGAAAGCTGGTCAAGGTGGCGTCAGGCAGCTTCCATACGTACAATCGCAATAGTGACGGCCGTATGGAGACGATGGCGGCGTATGCGGCCATGAATGGGGCATCGACAGATACGGTGCGTGAGATCATGTGCTGTACGACGACGGATGGCGCGGCAGCGGTCGTGCATCGTGAAGGGCTGGATATGATTTACCAGCAGATGGCGGAGAGGGCGCAGGTGCGCTCGGAACGCTACATTTTTGGTAAGGCCAGGGTCGGCGTGATTTTTGCGGCGATGGATGGCACGGTGCAGGCAGTCAGCAGCCATGCGCAGGAGATTCTGGAGGAGGAACAATGGAGCATACATTGATCGTAGCGGGGATCGGGCCGGGAGATCCGGACTATATCCTGCCGAAGGCGCAGAAAGCCATCGAGGGGGCGCACTACCTCGTGGGCGGCCGCCGCGCGCTTTCTGACTATGCGAAGCCTTCTCAGGAAACATATCCGGTGACAGGCAAGCTCTCTTTGCTGGCGGACTGGCTGGAGGAGGCGCTTAAGAAGGATGATGTCGTCGTCATGGTGAGCGGGGATCCGGGCTATTACAGTCTGCTTCCGTGGCTCAAGAAGCGGTTTCCGGAGCATCCGATCGAAGTCATCCCGGGGATTTCTTCTGTGCAGGCCTGCTTCGCTCTTGTCAAAGAACCTTGGCAGGGAGCGCTGTGGCTGTCTTTCCATGGCCGTGTACCGGAAGAGAAGGATACATCTTATATGCCCGGACGAAAGCTGGCCTTTCTGACGGATCATGAGCATGATCCGGCCTATATCGCGAGATACCTGATGGACAAGGGCTGGCCGAAGGAGACGCGCGCTGCCGCGGCCGAGCATATTTCATATGAGAATCAGCATCTTTCGGATTCGACGCTTGAGGAATTGTCGCATCTGGAAGGCTATGGTGAATCAGTCATGGTGGTGATGGGATAAATGCAGTTTGGCATCAAAGATGAGGAGTTTATTCGGGGAAAGGTACCGATGACGAAGGCTGAGATCCGTGCGATGGTCATGGTGAAGGCCGCCATTCAGCCTGGCGATATAGTGGCTGACATCGGTGCAGGGACAGGCTCTCTATCCATCGAGGCAGCGCTCTGCTGCCCCAAGGGGGCTGTGTATTCGATAGAAAGAAATCCGGAGGGGATCGAGCTGATCCGGAAAAATGCGGAAAAGTTCGGCTGCCGGAATATCCATACCATAGCCGGCACAGCGCCGGAGGCGATGGAAGGGCTGCCGAAGATGGATGTGATCATCATCGGCGGGTCTTCCGGAAATATGCATGAGATCCTGGATCGATGTGAAGCGCTGCTCGCTCCGGGCGGACGCATCATCCTTACCGCTGTCACCGTGGAAACGACGGGGGAAGTGGTGAAGGAATTCGCGGATCGTCCTTTCGAGCTGGAAGGCTTCGAAATGCAGATCAATCGACTGAGAAAACTGGGGCGGTATCATCTCTATGATCCGATGAGCCCCATTTTCATATTTACAGCAATCAAACATTGAGGAGGAAGTTATTATGGGAAAATTGTATTTCATTGGCGCAGGCCCCGGAGATCCTGAGCTCATCACGGTGAAGGGACAGCGTCTCATCGCAGAGGCGGATGTCATCATCTACGCAGGCTCTCTTGTAAATCCGGAGATCCTGAAGTACGGCAGAAAAGATGCAGAGATCTACAACAGTGCGACCATGAATCTGGATGAAGTGCTGAAGGTGGAGATCGATGCGCTCAAAGCAGGCAAAATGGTGGCTCGTGTGCACACCGGCGATCCAGCCATTTACGGTGCGATCCAGGAACAGATGGACGGTCTGCGCGCAGCAGGGATCAAAGAAGATCAGTTTTGTGTCGTCCCGGGCGTCAGCTCCTTCCTTGCGACAGCAGCTGCATTGAAACAGGAATATACCCTGCCGAGCATTTCTCAGACCGTCATCATTACCCGTATGGAAGGCCGCACACCGGTCCCGCCGAAGGAAAAGCTGGCGCTTCTTGCCGCACATCAGGCAACCATGTGCATTTTCCTCTCTGTCCAGGCGATCGATCAGGTCATGGCGACACTGAAAGAGGGTGGCTATCCGGGCGATACCCCGGTCGCTATCGTAGCCAGAGCGACCTGGCCTGACCAGCGTATTTTCCGCGGCACCATTGATACCATCGCAGACATTCTCCATCAGGCAGGCGTCGTCCGTCAGGCCATGATCGTCGTCGGCAAGGTCCTTGATACCGATTATGAGCTCTCCAAGCTTTACGACAGCAAGTTCACCACCATGTTCCGCAAAGGAACAGATGGAGAGTAAGGAAAGCGGGGGGAATAGGGGCGATTTCCGTGTATTCGGATGAGGCTTTGCGAAAATCAGCGTTTCCCTAGGGATTAGGGATTAGAGTCTTCTGGTGACTAGGGATTAGTGGCTAGGGATTAGGAGGCTCAAATGACTGGTGACTAGTGACTGGAATGCCAGCTCATGGCACCACCATTTCGCATTTCTCATTTCTAATTTCTCATTCAATCGAAGCTTTCAAACGTAATCAAGAGGCGAGCCGTCTCAGGGGCTAACCCTGAACCTTGAACCTTGAACCCTTATCCCCTGGAGAGTATCACATGAAGTACGCTATTGTTTCTGTATCCAAAGAAGGAGCCCAGCTGGGGGTGCGCGTGAAGGCGGGCATTTCCGGTGAGGGGACTCTGTATGAAAGAAAAGACGGTGCGAGCGGCAAAGAAGCCGTGTATTTTACCCGCACGCTCGCGCTCACAGCGGATATCTTCTCCTGCTATGATGGGATCCTTTTCATCATGGCTTCCGGCATCGCGGTCCGCGCCATCGCACCTCATGTGGTGAGCAAGGCGTCCGACCCTGCAGTACTCGTCATGGATGAGTGCGGGAAACATTGTATTTCCCTTCTTTCCGGACACCTGGGCGGGGCGAATGCCTGGGCAAGAGAAGTCTCGGCGGCAGTGGGAGCCGATCCCGTCATCACGACGGCGACCGATGTCCATGACCGCCGCGCGCCGGATGATATCGCCCGCGAGCTGATGATGCGTGTCGAGCCGCTTGCGGCCTTGAAGCCTGTGAATACCGTCATCGCAGCAGGGCGCACATTCCGATGGTTTCTGGATGAGACAGTCGAAGGGAGCGCATCCATAGCGACGCGCCTCAAAGAGAAAGGGATCCGCACGGAGCCCTTAGACCGACTGGATGCCAATGCGTTTGACGCATGCGCTGTCATTACCGAAAAAACGATCACTGTGAAGAAGCCTTTCGTCTGCCTTCGTCCGAAGAATCTTTTCGTCGGCATCGGATGCAAGCGCGGCACCTCCGAAGAGCTGGTGCAGAGCGCATTCACCGCAGCACTTGCTCAGGCAGGGGCTTACCCGTATCAGGTAGCATCGCTTGCGAGCGTCGATGCGAAAGCGGATGAAAAAGGTTTGCTTGATTTTGCCAGTTCCATGCATCTTCCGATCCATTTTTACAAGGCGGAGGAGCTTAAAAAGATCGCGGAAGAGTATCATTTAGAAAGTTCAAAATTTGTAGAGAAAACGATAGGAGTGGGAAACGTATGTCAATCAGCAGCGTTAATGGAATCAATGAAGGGAAAAACGCTTCTGCCGAAAACGAAGTTTGTCAGTGCCACGGTGGCGATCGCCCTGGGACTATCCGGGTCATCGGCATTGGACCGGGCCATGAAGAAGAAATGACGCCGAAGGCCATCAAGGCCATGGAAGCTTCCGATATCATCGTGGGATATAACACCTACATCGCTCTCGTGAAAGACCTCATCAAGGACAAAGAGGTCGTCGGAAATGGCATGCGTCAGGAAGTCGATCGCTGCCAGAAGGCTGTTGATCTGGCGGCAGAAGGCCATCAGGTGGCCGTGATCTCCTCTGGGGACCCGGGCGTCTATGGCATGGCCGGTCTTGTGCTCGAGCTCATCCAGAAGCTGCCGAAGGAAGCGCGTCCGGAGTGTGAGGTCATCCCAGGACTCACGGCAGCAAATACCTCTGCTGCGGCGCTCGGCGCTCCGCTCATGCATGACTATGCCGTCATCAGTCTCTCTGACCTCATGACCCCGTGGGAACAGATCAAAAACAGAGCCAAGCTTGCTGCGGAAGGTGACTTCGTCATCGCCATCTACAATCCAAAGAGCCGCGGCCGCGCGACCTACCTCGATGAGATCCGCGACATCGTGCTCCAGTATAGAAAGCCGGAAACACCGGTCGGCATCGTCAGAAAAGCAGGACGTCCGGGCATGAACTGGACGATCTCCACACTGGAAAAACTGCCGGAAGAACATGTAGACATGCAGTCCACCGTCATCATCGGCAAGAGCACCACCTTCGTCGCTGACGGAAAAATGATCACACCAAGAGGATACAAAGCATGATCTGGATCATTTCCGGAACACAGGACGGCCGAGAAATCGGTGCTGCACTCGCAGACCGAGAACAGTCCAAGCCGGAAGGGGAGCGCCGTGAGATCCTTATGACCGTTGTCAGCCAGTACGGTAAAGTGCTCGCCGCACATAAAGGGCTCGACATCGAAGTAGGGCGTTTCAGGGAAGAAGACATGCTCCGTGTCATCAGGGAAAAGGGCATCTCGCTCATCCTTGATGCGAGCCATCCCTATGCAGCGATCGTTTCTGAGACGGCCCGCGCGGCCTGTACCAAGGCAGGGATCGACTACGTACGCTACGAGCGCGCGGAGATCCCACTTCCTGACTATGACAAGCTCTATCACGCCAAAGATGAATTCGAAGCGGCGGACCTGGCCGGTCAGCTTGGAAAGAGTATCCTTTTAACGACCGGCTCCAAGACGCTTGCCACCTTCGTAAAGGCGAAAGCGCTGGAAGGCAAGGAGATCTGGGCGCGCGTGCTGCCGACATCGAATGTGATCAAAATGTGTGAAGACCTTGGCATGAGAGCCAAGTACATTCTCGCCCTGCAGGGACCCTTCTCCTATGAAATGAATCTTGCCATGATTCATGACTATCACGCCGATGTGATGGTCACCAAGAACAGCGGCCTCATCGGCGGCAGCGATACAAAGCTCAAAGCCGCGATGGACGCTGGGATTTCCGTCATCGTTATCGATAAACCGAAAGCAAAACTGGACGGCGCTGTGGTCTTCTCGACCGTAGAAGGCGTCCTCAACTATATGGAGGAACACTATGGATTTCATCAAGAGCCCTAAGGCCATCGAAGATAAAAGCATGGATCTCATCAATCCATTCATCATGGACATCGACCTCACACCGGAAGAAGTGACGGTCTATTCCCGTATGATTCACGCCTCCGGCGACGTAGACTACGGGCATCTCATCCAGACCAGCAAAGGCGCTGTCGCTGCCGGTATCGAAGCGCTTGCCAAAGGCTGCAACATCTATACCGATGTGAATATGGTCAAAGCAGGGATCAATAAGAATGCCCTGCATGCGCTCGGCAGTGAGGTATTCTGCCGCGTATCTGATCCGGAAATCGCAGCCATTGCCAAAGAGAAAGGCATCGCCCGCTCCATGGCAGCGATGAACTCCTTTGGCACCGATCTCAATGGCTCGATCATCGCCGTCGGAAACGCTCCGACCGCTCTCTATGAAGCCATCCGTATGGTCGAAGAAGACGGCATCAAACCGGCACTTATCATCGGCATCCCTGTCGGATTCGTCGGCGCCGCTGACTCGAAGGAGCAGCTTGTCCGCCGTGCGCCCTGCCCCTTCATCACTGTCCGTGGCACCAAGGGCGGCAGCTCCATCGTCGCCTCCTGCGTCAATGCACTGATGTACAATCTGGTAAAGCGCAACAACAATATGCTCTTTGTCGAAGGTAAGAAATAGAACTCGTCAAAAGCACGAAAAAGGAGCTGTGAAGAAATGAGGATTCATTTCTTCACAGCTCCTTTTTACTTTGCTTTCATTTGGTTCAGGGTTCAGGTGGCGGCTTCGCCGCCTTTTTTTAGAAGATGGTATTCTCGTATCGCAGCCTTCC